>Ga0214542_1000512_pt1 | contig 70849 bp, 36 predicted proteins | sample CNSS1metaG_FD_160096 | JGI IMG/M metagenome (GOLD analysis project Ga0214542, IMG submission 160096) | Root nodule microbial communities from cowpea collected in UCLA plant growth center, Los Angeles, California, USA - CNSS1 | ecosystem: Host-associated > Plants > Roots > Nodule | place: USA...
TAGAAAATTAAAGAAAGAGTTCAGTGCAGTTATGTGAGTAGTTAACTATTATAAGTTCAGTTTTTCAAAACTTAAACTAATAAATAGTATAATTCAGTTTTCCTATTAATAGTTCAGTTAGTTTTAGTTTAATATAGTTCAATTAACTATAGTACAGTATGGTTAAGTTATTTTTGCCCAACCCTAATCGATATGTATCGGCTAAAATACTTTGTCTAACTAAATCTAACACGCAATGTTTTTTTTATATACGTTATTTATTTATTAGCCATTTTACGAAAATTACTCAAAATTCAGATGAAAATACACCAATAATTCTTTCACTTTTGAAATTTACACAGTTATCGCTTCACCCATTTTAACCCACAATTGAATAGAGGTACATCAGACCTATATAATTTCCTCTTGAATCACCAATATTCGTATCATTAGATTTAACAGAAAACCTGAGACCTTTCGAACAACAAAAGCAGAAAATAGGATTTTGTACGGCTACGAAGTGCACCATTTCACTCTAAAATAAGGAAAAACTGAAACTTCTTTTATCACTCTGTGATGATGCAATGAATATTACTCAAACGTGCTGGATATTTCATTGCAGTATACCTGACTGCATGCGCTTATCTACTCTTCTTGTTCCACCATTGAAGCAAGGGATATAAAATTTGAAAAGGTAACTGTAAGGAATACAACCTAATTTGGTACCTATTTTATCAGCAAGTTTGTCTGTTTCTACCTTAGTTTTGGTTGTAGACAAAACATGAGAACTGCATATAAAGTCTAAGACTCTTCACATATATTCCGTAACACAATTACATAATCATATGAATTCTGAAAAAATATTTGGGAAGTGAAATCATACTCTTGCAGGAAAAGAAAAAAAGAGAAAACTTCCTGTGTTTACAAAGATGTCATAAACCAAGGTTTCTGGGAACTACTCTGCAGTATACCCCATTTCCAGTCGCAACCAAGGATAAACAGAGAATTGTAAGAAAAATTTGAACCATTTCTCGATTTGTGCGTGTCATCCTTGGACAGGTATGATAAATAACGGAAGGGTAAGTAAAAGAAAATATATGATGAAACCAAAATCCATTTCTTCAAATTTAGAAAGAAATTAATGATTACAACAATCTTCAGGACAAGCAATTTGCCAAATTAAGGAAAGTGAGATAAAATATAAACCAGGTACATGGAACATTGAAGTTTTCTCATTACAGAAAAGAGATCATAAAAACATGTAGCAACCGGAAATTGTCACATTTCACACAATATAATAGCATTAGCATCCTAGGCCAGTTGGGGCAGCAGAGGTGGAGAAGCAGCACCTGGGACAGCACCAAGACAGAAGCAATATGAGCATCACTACTTTTTAGGATAAATCAAATTCTCCTAATTTTTATAGTGTTTTGCAACAGAGGTGGAGAAGCAGCATCCGGGACAACAGCAATATGAGCATAACTACCTAGCCTACTCGTACAACACAATCTATATTAGTATAAAGTAGAAAAATCATTGCTGATATTAAAATTATCAAGTTCAATTACCATGTTGATCTAGTAGCCTTAAAAACATGGTGAAATTGTGAAATTGTAAGGTGTGAAGTAGTATCTCTTGTTACACTTCTTTGTAATGCTTAATGTCAAAGAAATCCAGGAGTCAAAAAGTAGATGAGCATATTTGAAATCTGAACAGCTACTTTAATTTGATGATATTTGAGTTTCAACTTTTGTATAAGCATATTAGTCCCCAACTCTACACATACATCTAAAGGATATGTTACACTAGGTACACACTAAATTAGTTTGCTTTAGAACTAGTTGTGAATAAATTTTAAATTGCAAAGGAAATGCATGGTAACATGCGTACCTTCACTTACTCTCATAATTTTCTTCTTTATTGAGAGCCAATCGAAGACCTAGAACAGTTGGAACTTGGTTTACCCTTATGAAAAAGCTTGAGAAGACAATCTCTTCTAAACTTGGGGTCTTGTTTTGCTATGGCTATATATTTATCAGAGGTTGGACCATGATGTATGAGCAACCACCGCTTATGTGCATCTTTTAGAGGTAAAAGCTTAAGATCTTCACCATATTGCACTGATAAAACCCCCGAGTAACCCAGTTCCCTCCGCAACTTTGCCATTTTCTTGACATCTGATGTGGGCGGAAAAATTGGTTGCCTCTCCGTCTGCCCATCGATGCAAGTTTCCGAACATGCATTTTGCACTTCTTCCATGTCTTCAAATGTTAGAGGGCCTTTCCGGCCAGATAATGGCCCAAACACAGGATGCCCAAACACAAAATGAATAGTGTTCTTGAAAGGGATATCCATCAATCTGCTCAATGAAGGATCTGCAATATAGATATTATAATATCCCCGGACAACTGAAAGTATGTCAGGCAACGAGGCCTTACTGACATATGGATTCTCGTAAAAAATATTTCTTGAAATTTCATGCCACAAGTTGATGTTGCTCTAACTTGTGTATTGGTCGTATGGCGGTCGTGTACCACGAGCTAATGCCAGATGTTTAAAAACCTCCCTTCCATTCCCATTCAGTATGTAGGGCTGCAAAGAAGAAAACATACAAGTCCGAAATCCAGAATAAAATTGATATACAAGCCTAAATATTACCAAATTACATACCTTGTTAGAATCAAAATTGTTGATGGAACTATCACATTCGCTGTCAGTAGTTCCTAAAAGGAAAATTGAAAATTAGACAACTAGCAACAACAATCAAAGAACAATATGAGCAATCAGATAAATTGTCCAACCTAAATCTTTGCAATGAGTAAGAGTAGAACTTGAAGAATCAAAACTTTGATTCAGGTGTTGGTTCTCGTCCATCTCACTGTCATCACAAGCAGCGAATGCAACTTAAGAAATCACTAATCACAGAACCAAAGTTCCAAACCAAATACATAACCAAATAAATAGTCCTAAAAATTCCATTTCAAGCAATCAAATAGTCCTTCATTCAATCTTCACCGGTTACGGTTGTTAGATGCACCCTTAGAACAACTCCCCTCCACCACGTTTCCATTAATCACCAAGGCAGTAACCAAAAACCAATAATCACCGGTAATCACCAGAATCAGTCAAAAAACAAGGCAGCAGTAATCACCAGAATCAGTCACCAAAAACAACAGGGCAGCAGTAATCACCATAAAAACAGTAATATAATATCAACAAAAATAACAGAAACAAAATCAATAACACAGCAATCAATAACACAAATAACAGAATCTAACGAGCAAGGGTAACAGCAGGCGAATTAGGGCTCAAAATTAGGAGAAAGGGTTCGAAATTGAAAATTGGAAAATTGAGGATGAATTAGGGTTCGAAATTGGGGAAAGGGTTCAAAATTGAAAATTGAAAAATTGGAGACGAACACGAACCTGTGGTGGGTGCGGTGGTCGGAAAACGCGAGGTCGTGGCTGCGTTACGTTCGGCGTTGCTGCAGTGGCTGTCGTCGTGCTCTACCAAACGGGGTGGTGATGGTGGATGGATGGTGGCTGTGGTGGTGGAAGGAAGCTTCACCGAGAGAGAAGAGCGAAGGAGAAGGTGGTTGTGGTAGAAGTTCAACAAGAGAGAAGAAGAATGAGAGAGATGGTGGTTGTGGTGGGGGAAGCTTTACCGAGAGAGACGATGGTTGGCTGTGGTGGTGAAAGTTGAGAAGAGAAAGTGAGAAAGTGGCTGCGTTTTTTTACGTTAGTTTAAACTGTTATGACTAAGGTCACCAGAAGTCACTTAGACAGAGCATCTTCAAGAAATGGAAGAAGAAACGAAAAGCGCAATCTGAAGAAAAGAAATCTTCAAGCAATGTTGAGTATCCATGGCAAGCAAACAAGATGCATCTCTCAGAATAGAAACCCAGAAATGATGAATGAAAGAAGATCCAAGTATTTTAATTCGTAACCATGATGACTCTGCTCTACACACTGCACACCGTACACTACTGATGTGAAGTAGCACTTAGGGCATTACTTGGAGAGGAGGAAATTAAAAATAAGATTATAATGTTTACTGAGAGAGGAAGAAAACATAAATTACTTTTAAATAGTAAAAGTATTTTATTATTTCTAATTACTAATCTATACTTACACTCTCAATTAATATTGATATTGAAGAAAAGACATGTGACAATGTCGTATGAAAAGTAAGGTGCAGAGTTTGCAGAGCAGAGTCATGATAGGGCTGTAGCTATAGATATGATGATAGTGGTTAGATATTCATTTTTTATCTTCAAAATTATATTGAACTTACTTCTTGCTTGGTTCCTGTGTATCTTTTCTTCTTCATTACACAGATTCAGAGAAAATTTTCTCAGTAACACATTACTAATATTTTGTTAAGTAGCAACTAGGTGTTTTATTTTGATCCTATTATGTCGGAAAATGATATGTTAACAAAGTTTTTCTTACAAACTTTTTGACAAACTATTAATTTGGGTAAAAAAATATTATTTTATTATTTTATTTTAGTTAAATAATAAAAAAATAATATATTTTAATTCTATTTAAGGAAAGTTTGTGAACTTTGTCAAAATATTTTTGTCAAAAGATCATTTTCCTATTATGTCCCACACCGATCACACTGGAACATACGTAGAAGATCAATATAGCCTGGCTAAGGATGATACACAAATCAAGGAATGGTCCAATTTTTTTTTTATACTTTTTAGTTTAATTAATATTTTATACTTTTCAGAAAAAAATTAATTATATTGTTAAAGATTAAATCGTAAAATAGTAAAAAAATATATAATTAATTTTTACAATTTAAATAATAGAAAATTTTTATTTATTTAGTAGATAATTTTTATTTAGAAAAATAGTAAATTTTAAGAAAGAAGATAAAATTTATAAGATAGAAATAAAAATAAAGAAAAAAAAATCCACTTTTATACATAAGAATTTAATTGTAGATTTATAAATGGAAAAAATTCCCAAATATCATATTACTTTATAAATTTATTTGCCGGGCCTGACATGTCTTTTGGGATAAATTGATTTTTCTTCGTAAATTTATATTAATTTAGGAAGCATGTATCAGAAAATGCTTTTGCGAAAAAGATGATAGGTTCAACCAAATAGATTTAACTATTTTAAAGCATGTTTTTTATATATAATACAGTCATACACTCAGATAACTATAATTAAATATATTATTTATTCTACGTTATAAATTATAAACATACATAATATATATATATATATATATATATATATATATATATATATATATTCTAATTTAGGTGAATCTATTTCTATGTTGTGCTATTTTACTTTTAGTTTTCACAAAAATGTGAACACTCGAAATTATACGCTTTTGTTAACACTGGTTATTAATAATAAAAATATGCAGCATTATATCTTTATTATATATACTAGTCATTAACAATAAAAATACCTAACATTATCTCTATTTAATTTAAAATACCCATCTTACACACGTAGTAATGGCAGCTGAACAGTTATTCTGAATCTTTGTTTTCATTATTAATACATATTGAAAGTCAAATACCAATTAAATATATTAAAATGTTGTTCCATTCAAATAAGATTTCTAATTATTGGATCCTTCCTTTCTTCAACCATGCTTACAAAAAAAAAATGTTAACTCAACATGTGTTTTAATTTATTATTAAGTTAAATTAATTAGTGGTTAAGATACTAGATGTATCCATGCATAATTCTAAGAACTAAGAACAAGTTGATTGCAGGAATACAGGAAACTTGATCCTTATTTCACAAAAGTCCATAACTGAAACATAAGGAGAAAATGTTAGTTCTTAGTAATGTAACATAGAAGAAGAGTTAATAGTTCTGCAGAAGTGTTAGAATCTCTGATGGTGTTGTTAGAGATATTAATTTCATATATAGAAAGTCAGAGCCATTTGATTATTGTTAATTTCAATAATAGCCGTACTGTGTCCCTTAAAGGCAGTGTTGGGACATTCCAGTTGAATAAATAAGCATTAAAAAACCGTCCATTATTGAGTTTACATTAACTTAAGCTTTCCCACAAGGAACCACATAAGCAACTTCACTTATTAAATTGCAAATGATTGCTATATATTGGGTCCTATAATTCGTGAGTGTTAGACTTGTTTGGTATTTTGAATAGAATAAAATAACAGAAGAAAAAGTCTCCATGGGTATCTGCATATCCTCTGAATCTTCAGCGATTCATGGAGCGCCTGAAGAAGCTCGTGATGAAAATGTGTTAGTGTTTGAAGCAACCAAGCTTCTAAGGGGACTATCCTCTGCTTACTCTAAACAAGGTACCAAAGGGCTCAACCAAGATGCTGCAACACTTTGCCAGGTACATGTTTGTTATAATGAAACTATCTCTGACTATTTTTTTTTTTCTTCTGAATCCTATACTCACTACGAAGCACGTGAAATTTATTGTAACTTCTCTTCCTGCTTCCTTTATTAGGTTTATGGGACGACAAACGCAGCGTTTTGTGGAGTTTTTGATGGGCATGGAAGGAATGGTCACGTAGTGAGTAAAATAGTGAACAACCGTTTGTGTTCACTCATAGTGGACCAGAAAAAAGTGCATGCAAATATTGAAAAAAAGAACAGCATAAGCCATGTGGAGACAGTAGAAGACGAGTCTTCAGCTCTATTAAACAAGAATTTTCAAGAATGGAAAGAAGCCATTCTTGATGGTTTCAGGGTGATGGACAAGGAGGTGAAGTTACAAGAGAATCTGGATTGCTCTTGCAGTGGAACTACGGCTGTGATTGTCATAAGACAGGTAAACCAAGTGAACCGAATCTTTGATCATATCATATGTGCCTCAGTTTTTGGTATTTAGAATGGAAAATATATAGTAAGTAATAAGCATGCGTATGGATAAATTAACAGGGTGAAGATCTTGTCATAGCTAACCTTGGTGACTCGAGAGCAATCTTGGGGACAATCTCTGACGGTGAAATCGTGCCCATTCAATTGACCACGGATATGAAACCTGGATTACCTTGTAAGGCTAATATCACCGTTCTTGTTGAAGCTAAGTAAATTAATGTGAGCCTAAAAGAAAATGAAAAGTAAATAACGTGAAATGCAGGCGAAGCAGAACGAATAAAAGGTTGTAATGGGCGTGTATTTGCCCTGAAGGAAGAACCACACATCCAGCGAGTGTGGTTACCAGATGAGAACTCTCCAGGTCTAGCCATGTCTCGGGCTTTTGGGGATTTCATGCTCAAAGACTATGGCATCATTGCCATCCCTGAAATTTCGCATCGCACTCTAACATCTAGCGATCAATTTATTGTTCTTGCAAGTGATGGGGTAAGTGTTTTATTTTGCATGTTAATTTGCTTGTTTGGATTTTTCTTTATTGAGTTTTTGTTTTTGTGATTTAGGTGTGGGATGTGCTGAGCAACAAGGAGGTTTCCTCAATTGTGTGGGCAGCAGACACTGAGAATGAAGCAGCAAGGGCTGTAGTGGAAGCAGCAGTTTTAGCATGGAAAAACAAGTATCCTTCTTCCAAGTTAGATGACTGCACTGCCGTTTGCCTCTTCCTACAGAAGAAGCCACACTTTCTACCCGTCAAAAGTGGAAATCCCTGATAAGGCCCTTTTTTCTTGGTAACAAAGTTGCCATGTGAATGTTCGTTGGGAAGTTAGATGACAGATACAAGCCATATAGAAAGCTGATAAGAAGATGTACTGCTTCTGTTATTCTCTGTTAGCATCCTCTGGTTTCTCTTTTCTACTTTATAAATCTCCATGTATCTCCTATAATATAATCTTCTACTCCACTTAATACACCATGACTTCTTTTTCTATTAAATTTTGATGAGTGGTGTAATCGGATGATAATTAACAACCCTAATTTCAGGCGGTGATAGTCTGCTCAATTATCAGGAGTATTACCTTTGCACAGCCAGATTATACAGAAAATTAAAAATAAGCTATGTGATTGAGAGAAAAGGAAAGAAAAAGAATAATATTAAAAAAAGTGTAATAAGATACTTTTCGAATAATACAACTTATAATTGTATGAGGATTAATAGGTGTATGTTTATAATTTTTCTACATAAATAATCTAAAAGAAATAGTCGCTTTTCGAACTCAAAGAAAGACGCGCTGACAAACCTAAATTTTGCGAAAACGTCGGCCAGCTGGAAGATCAATACGTCCAGCAGTGATATCTTTTCTCTTTCCATTTTGTGGCTTTTATTTTTTATTTTTTATTTTTGCCCGCGAAACTATATATTAGATGGCAGTAAGGCAAAATGAATAAAGCCCTGTTTTTACCATAAACATCATTTTTCCTTATAATGAATTGTTGCACAAGCCAAAAAACAAAAACGAGAGCCGCAGGGAGAGGAAAAGGGAACAGAAGGAGAATGAAGTATAGCTCCAGTCCCAAAGGAAAAATGAGGGATGTGTCCGTAGAATTCCATCTGAGAGGGAAGAAAAACTTGTCAAGTGATGAAGGCCACTCTACTTCCAGATTCAGGTTGCATCATTGACTGGATTCTCTCCCAGAAGATCATCATCATATGATACTGGTATCCTTAACCTATCATGCACAGATATAGGTTTTTCTTCAGAAGGTGCTGGCTCATGTTGATTCTGCAGCTGGGAAACATGAAAATTACTGTCCAAAACATTGGCCTGATCCCTGCCAGAGAATGAAAAGGGCACTCCTTGAGAAGAATCGTCTTTCTTTGGCACAGGTCGTTGCGTCACATTAGGCTGCTTGAATTGTTTCTGCATTACGATAAACATGAAGCACAAAGGCAAAAACAGAACCAGTTAGTAAACAACAACGAAGAATTTCAAGAAGCATTTGTTCGTCATAATTAGTTAAGAAGATGGAATGATGAAAGGGATAATCCCAAACAATTCAGCAATCTTGGTCAGAGGTTTGAACACGGATTAAAATAGATATCTCGATCACAAATTTGGCCCAAATTTTTTGCTTTATGTTTCAAAAATCTCAATCACAAATTATACCAAAAAACAGAATACCATTAAGCGCAAACAAATTTCAGCAATGCCCTCATCTCAGAACCAGAGGCATTGGAGCTGATAACCAAATTTTCTTTGCATAGTGGGGATTTGTTCTTTTCCATTAAGGTTAATTGAAGTTGAATTGAAGTTGCTGGAGCAGAAAACCTGTCCATATTACAGAATCTGAGGATATAATTGAACAAAGTATGCCTCTAACATCCACGGGTACATATTTCAAGAAGAAACATCGCAAGGCTTCATCCTTGTGGGATCTCGGTAAATCAGTGTGTAATCATGTCTGTCAGTGTCAACTCGATTTTCTCACCAGTTACCATTTCACACTTAAGTAAACTACAAATTACAGTTTTAAGAGATCCAAGTCAAAAAATGCTAACCATAACTTTCTTAACCTTACATGCTTATTAACGCCATACCAATACCATACACACTTCAGAAATCAAAGGCAAACCTTTAAAACAATGAGGCCCTTCCTTACTTTAGTTGGATGGAAAAAGAACCCCTTCTTACAAAAAACTCGCGGTGATTAAATAAAAGAAACTTTATTGTAGTGAGAAACCACATTTAGGCAAATTGTCAGATGATACTACCCCCCTAAAAAAGAAAAAATTCATTGTCGCTGGATAAACGGGAACAATACCTTTTATCTTTTGAAAAGATTGTATCAACTAGACAGCTTGCCCAGATTAGAAATTAACAAAAGAATAACAAAATTATGAAAGGTTAAAAAGTCACACACCTCAAACTCCTTTGTTTTTTTCATTATCTCTTTAAAGACCTTCGGTTCCCTAACTTTTAAGATGCTCCACAATATGCCACCCCCTGTCCGGAATCGTCTACCATCAGCTGTTCTCTGGCCGCCACAAGCCTGTATTGCATCCACCTGTAACTTCCCCACATCATTATACTAGTTTACAACGTATCAATTAGAAAATTGGGGCAGATTATAAATTAACAAAAAAGAACGAAAATGGTACTCTCAGTAGAAATTGAAGGGTACAAGTGTAGTTAATACACAATATGAAAATAGTTGATATTACTGTGATTCCATGCAAAGCACAAAACACATGTAATAGAATATAAGGTTTAATTGTACTTTTGCTCCTTAGTATTTTTTTACTTAAATTTAGTCCCACAATATATTTCCAACAACTCCTTCCATATGTTGGTTTAAGGTGAATTCAAGATATTGAAATCATTTGAAAGGTTCATAAATCATTAAAAAAACAAAAAAGAGGATTTGGGTGATACAGGTAGAGGTAAACCGATAGATACCTATTAGTAGTTGGTTAAGTGTCCTAGTGAAGGAATTAGTTAGTTGGGCCGGCTGAGATAGTACAAAACAAACATCATATATTGCAAAAAAGAGGAGATTGGGATTTGAGAGAGAAATCATCTTAATATTTCAGAGAGGATTAGACTTCTTGACAAAGTGAAGAGTCCTGATCTTGAATATCCAAGAAAATGGTGGGTTTTGCATCCTCTAACCCTACCCTATGCCACATCATAGATTATGCTAAACCAGTTCTATCAACTGGAATCAGAGCTTTGATTGTGCGGCTGTGTATTAAATCTTGAAGATGATTCCAACATCTGATGGAGAAAAGGCTTACTAGTTGCTGACCTAGACAGAACAGTAATTTAAAGCCACAGGAACATGCAAAGGAAGAGAAGCTATCAAATGGTAGCTAACAGAGAAATTGCACAGAATGCAGCCTGGTGGATGACTTAAAGATGCTACACAAAAAGTTCAAACCCAAGTGTGATTATAATCAATTGCATCGGTATGCCAGAACTGCAAAATCACGGGGAGCTAAGTAAAACAAAAATGAAGATGACGAACCTTGGGTGCAAGAAAAGATAACAGAAAAGAGTCTGAGAACAAAACAAGGACCAAGGAAAACAAAAGAATAAAGCTACAAGAACCGGGCGAAGCCCAACAACATTACCCACATAATCAAAAAACAAAAAGAAAAAGTGAATTTCCTGAGATCAAGAATCATAATGGTAAGGATTGCATCAATGGCAAGTTGAAAATCTCTTTATAGATTACAAAGATGAGGCAAAAATTGAGGGAAGTCCTATCTTTGGCATGAAGGAGAGGCAAGGACTGAAACAAAGGCAGCTATTCTTTATTCTTTAAGACCGGATTGAGTCCAGTTTCTCAAATATCCCAGGAAATCATTCATTTGTATCTTCTAATCCTAGCCTACAGCAGCTACCACACATTGGCACAGCAACTGGGATTTCAGGCTTATTGAAAAACCCTGATTTCCTCTAGATTCTGAACCAGTTCGTTCAGAAACTGATAACGGTCCTAGAGGAATAAAATTTGCAGGTAAACCGAAACACAACTCTGAAGCCATTACACCAAATAGAAAAAGAAGAAATTACATCAAATAGAAAACGAAGAAATAGAGAGTAACTGATACAATGATTGGTTATAATATTACAAAATTACAATAAAGAAGCACCTAGTCCCTTTACTTGATAGTGCTATGGTAGTGCAAAAATCCTTGCAGCGTAAAGCAGCAGATTTCAGGAAGCAAACGATTTTCCAACAAAATGCTAGATCAGCAGTTAAATGCAACCTTCAGCGTGATTAATACACAATTAGGTGTTATGGTAAATCCGTTTAAAATATAAACTAACAGAGCACGATTTTCCTGTCTAGACATAACAAAAAATTCCTTACAGTACCTGGCATATTTAATGTTAAATCTTAAGTTTACCATCAACAGTTCCTGATCTGTTAGCTATTCGGCCATACAACTTAACTAAAAAAGAAAAGAACGTTGAAAGAGGTCATGCCAAAATCAAATAATAATCACGATAATAAGCAGTACATTGAAAAAGAGATTCAATTTGGCTTTGAAATTGTAAGTTGCCACAATGAAGTGGACAAAAATGACATATGCCCAGTTTGTTTGTGCTTTTTCTTTAAAGAAAAAAATGTTTATAATGTAAACACTTCTTTAGTCATTTTTGTGCCTTTTTTCTTCTAGAAGCCGAGTAGTTTCTAGACAAAAAATTGTATCATAGAATCAATTTTTTAAAGCTTAACAAATGAGCCCTAGAGAACCATTAGCTTCCTTTTCACCAGCACATGCTTAATAAATTCTTAATGGGACCAAAAGGAGAAAACGTTCTCCATATATGCATAACTGACAATATGAAGCAACAAATATTGACATCAACCTTCACAAATAGCAAATAATGAAGTGGTTCAGCCAGGAACATCGAAGCTCAAGTAGAGAGTTGGAAGGAGCAAACTAGCATCTGGAAGGAAAATCTGCAAGGTTAGGGACAAAATTGCACACATCAGAGAATATGAATAGCTATATGGTGCTTGAAAGAGTGGATAAGAATAACCAGCTCAAGGCTGACCCAAATCTTTTAGGACCTTAGCCCCAACACAGGTGAGCAAATTATGTCTCCTCCCAACCATATCCATATTCTTGTAGAAGAAATGAATTCACATAACATAAATACAAATTTATTTCAAAGAAATGCAAAGCGCAAACCAATGGGAAATCAAGAGAGAAGGCCATTAAAGGTAGTGACTGAAGCCAAAATCGAGTGTATTCAGAAAGTAGGCATAGGACCATTTGAACCCAACCACATTTGGAAAATTAGAACCAGAAGTAGCTGGTATAATAAGACAAACTGTAAAAAATAATCACTACTGTGCAGCTGTACCTCGAAGTAATCCCAGTAAAACTAACACCACCATAGACAATCAACCTTACCAACAAAAACCTATATATAATTAGCTAAAATAAGAATTCAGACAATGTGAAATCATTGTCCAAATGACAGAAACAACTAGTAGGAACTAAGACAAGAAACAAGGGTAAGAAATTATTGAACAGAGACAGCAAACTCCAGTGCAACTAATGGAGTCAGGAGTAAATCGTTGGAATGGTACAGAACCTGTACAATAACTATCATAGCAGTTATTAAACAATATTATCAAATATCAATGTTATTCAACTCATACTATGCATTGTTGCTAGGTGGTTCTTAAACTATTTCTAATTTCCAATTGGCCATGGTATTTCACACAAAATCTGACAGCTATAATAACAAACACAGTAAGCTGGCTTATTAAACCAAAATTGAGTATATAACAGGGTTTCAATACCTCATTGACAAGATCGCTTAATGCAGAGATCCCAAGGCAGCCCACAGCAGTGTATACCATGTAAGACTTTTTCTCTTTCAGTCGTCGACACGTATCTAACACAAATCTGAAAAACAGACAAATTGTTAGAAATTCAATGCTAGGACAGAAAGGCTGGTAAAAAAATTAAAGGGACAAACAGAAAAACAACTTTATATATTAGATCCATACCGGGTTGAGGATTCAAATACAATATAGGTTAAGGTTAAGATAACAAATGAGCAGTGAACAATACTGCATTTTCCAACCATATAAAAAGGAAGAAGCAAATACATAATTATTGAATACTTAGTATTAGAATTAAAAATTGCAATGGGTCATGGAGGCAACTGAGTTATGTCATTGGCAGTGACTTTGGGGCTACACCAACAAACAGCATATACTTTTCTATGTTCGGTAATAGAACTTGCATGATTTGAATAAAAGAGGAATAGTTACTAAAGCAAAACACAATCATAAACTAGAAAATATTATGAATCCAACCATCCTTATTATTAGGATTCGAAACTGTATTGGGTTACAAAGGTATTCATAAACAATACATGAAAGAGAAAAAACAAAACTTATGGCCGAGGTGTGAGGAAACAAAGAAAAACAGCCAAAAGTGCAAGGCTGAAGGGCTTGGAACTGCGTGTTCCAATTGTTGTTGAGCTGATGATTTGATACTTATGCAAAGAACTTGGAGCAAAAGTTGGATATGGGACTATGGGGTGAATTGGAACAGTTTTTTTTTTTTTTCTGGTTCTGCTGTCATTTATTCAGGACATTTGTGAATAAGGGATCCAAGTTCAATGATATATTAAACGACATTCTACTACACATTAAAAGTTATGAGGTAAAACATACTTGAACTAAATTTTAGTGAGTGAATCATATTTTAGCCAACATGACAATGCCTTTCAAAACTCTAAAGGGCAGAAAGTTGGACCTGTCTATGTCCGTGGCATTAGATCCTGAACCCTTCCTCTTCTTCTTATTCTTCTTCTTGTTGGCTCTGCGCCTGCGGTTCTTACTGAGAGTTTCTTCATTTGCTTCATTGACATCTCCGGCACTGCTTTGTCCCAAAACATTTTTGGAATCTGGCTCCACCAACTCCCCTTCTTCGACATCAGCCATGTCAACATCGCCATCCATATCATCCAAGTCACCCTCCTCGTATATGACATCCAGAATGTTATCCCCGTTCTCCATAGCAAACAGCTAACCTGTATTCAGAAACATTATCAATTGTCAATTATCATGAACGCACAAAACATTATCACGAGAACTCTAATCTCAAATACAAAAACCAGACACAAAATTATAAACAAAAAAAAAATAACAGGGATATAAAACGAAGATGAAGATGGTATGTTAACACATGATTGGAGAGGGAAAAAAATGAAAAATAGTCTACGAACATTGAGTCCAATTTTGATTAAACAGAGAAAAACAATACACATAAAAACCCTAACGGTGCGTACATTTGTTCCAAATAGAGCGATTAAGAAAACTATTTGAAGTTAAACCACAGATAAGCACAATTGCACTACGGGTACAGACGCAACACAGTGGACAGATAGAATCGAAAAGATTGGATGTTGGTTACCTTGGCACTGCAGGGCAGTGAAAAACCAAACCCGAAAGAACGATGCGTAATCCTTCTATGTGAGCGAGCGGAGAAGAAAACTGCCGCAGTCTCGAGTGAGAACTACCACTCTTGAAATTCAGAGTTTTGAAGAAAAAGAAAGGGTCTCCATTTTTATACTAGTATGTGATGTGAGAATGGTGAAATTTTTATACATAAAACATATATTATTAATAGGGATTTAAAAAAAATATTATTTTACATGTTTTTAATATTTTAAATTTTATAATTATTAAAAAATTAAGTTCAAAATTAATGAATCACGTCTTACCGTTATCATTTATGTAACAAAAATTGAAATACAAATAATAATATATGCATCTTGTATGATAATTCAATTCTAATGTAGTGTATATAATATATAAACCACTTTTCATAAAACTATTATAAAATATTGTTAAATAAAAAAGATTTATTTTTTTCTTCTTATTTTAGTGGGATTTAACAAGAAATTTGGTGTGTATTCTACGGATAATTTATTCATGTATTTTAAAAATATATATATATTTACCAATGAATTTACTCATAAAATTTTCAAAACAACAATGACTTTTACCCTTAAATTCTTACAAGATGCAATTTAAAAAAAAAATCATTTACCGACGCATTCAATCACGAATTTTGCAATTAAATAATTAAAATCCAAAATGAAAACGTTAATATATTTTTAATGATGGATCATTACGAGCAAAAATATATATATCAATAATAAATATTATAAATTATCAACGAAATTTAACTATAAAATTTATCGACGAAGATATTATTAACAATAAAAATTTTAATTTATCAAAAAATATCTATTAATAATAAAAGTTTTAAAATTTGTCATTATATTCTTTTTTTCAAAAATAAAATTTTATTCATTAATTGTGTAATCTTTTAGTGGGAAAGAGTATTTTTCTAAACCTTAAAAGACACAACAAACATAATGAAAGACTTGATCAATAGCGAAGACGAACTCTATTTTCTACATTCACAAGTTTAACAAAACATGAAAAAACAAAATCAAGGCTTCAAAATAATAAAGAAGACGAACTTTATTTTCTACATTCACAAGTTTAACAAAATATGAAAAAACAAAATCAAGTTTTCAAAATAAAAAAGAAAGTAATGACAAAGATAAAAAAAAATACAAAATATTAATTCTTACAAATAAAGATAAAAGAAAAAAAAACTAATTATACTTAGTAACTAAAAGACATTATGATATATCTATATCATGTAGAAATTCGACAAAAAAGATAAAATTTTCGAGCCTATGATGAACTTTTTTTTTCCTTTTACTTTGAAACTTTAGAAAAAGTCAAAAAATAATTTTAAAAAACTATAAAATGATAACTCAATATTTAAAAATAATTCTGAACCAACATTAGTTAAGTTTTAGATAACATAGTAAGAATTAAATAATGTTAATATAATACATTTATCTCGTAAAGATTTTCTCCATCTCCCTTAATAATTTATTGTAGCACGAAAAAATATTATTAATTTCAATAAAATTACTTATGTATGTTTGGTAAAATTAAATATTAATATAATACGTGTATGATGTAAAAGTTTTCTCATTCTCTTTCATTATTTACTTTAAGAAAAGTTTCATGCAGCAAAGATTTTCTCATTTTCTTTAATAAGTGAAAATACATGCGTCTTTAGTATTTTTCTTTTCAAGATAAAAAATATTATCGCATAATTTTTTTATTAGAGATAACTGATTGAAACAACAATTATAAAATGGTTGTAAGGGGAGATCTCTTTATTAGACTGTGTTTTTTTATAACAAAAAATAAAAAAATTATAATTATAAAAATAAATATAAATATTTTTTACAATTTAATTTAATTATAGATAATTTTTATTTATTTTGTAGATATTTTTTATTTATTTGATTTTAAAAAATAGTTAAGTTTAAAATAAAAATAGTTAAATAAAAAAAATCACTTGAGAGATAAAACTAAAAAAAAAATTGGACACCAAAATCATGATAATATAATGTTATTAAGTTATAGTATATAAAATAAAATTATATTTATTAAAAATAAAGTCAAATATATCAGAAAATATGAGAAAATAACGGTTGATAAATAGAAAAAAAGAGAAGAGCATAGATAGACCATTTTATAAAAAAGTTTGTAAAAATAATGGTCAATTTTTAAAATTTTTATAAATAATTATATTTTAAATGATAAAATTAGTATTTTAAAATATGGACACAAAAGAGAGAATTCTCTTTATATATTGTTATAGATGTATAATATTAATTTAAGATGAACTCAATTTAATTAAATACTAATATTAAATAGACTTCAATTTTATACCTGAATTTTTAAAAAATATATAATTACTAATTTGATACTCTAATTTTTTGGTAAAATTCAATTTGATAAAATAAAATGGATAATTATGGTAGACCAGGATAATAGGTTGAAATTGCATGGATATCTGATGCAATTCGAATTTGTATTTTAATATTTATAAATTTATTAATATTTTAAATTTAAATTTTAATATGATATAATTTTATAAAAATTAAGTGATAAGTAATACAAAATCATAATCCATAATAATTATTATTATTAAATCTAGTGAAAACACGTTGTTGTTGTGCATGTTTGTTTTTTAAGGATAATAAAACAAATATTATTATTATTATATTTATAAATATAAAATTATTAAATATAAATAATTTTTATGATTTCAATGTCAATAGTTTTTATTTATTTTGTAGGTATTATTATACTTGAAAAAATGGTGAAATGTGAAAAACAATTACTTAAAAAGAAAAATTAATAATATAATTATTTTTAATTAAAAAACTTTTATTTCAAGGGTAAAATTGGAAAGTGGATTTGGATAAAAAAAAGATAATTCTTATAAAAATTAAATTTGATCTCAAGTTCGAGAGAACAAAATTGCTCAATTTTAAATAAAATTGAGATTAAATTGAATAAAAATAACAAACATAGGAACTATATTGAATAAATCATTGACTCTGAGATTGACACACAACTGAATTTGTATGCGAATATTTAAAAAATAAAGAAAATTAAAAATGACGTAAATGATGTAAATTACATTACAGCAAAAAATAACTAAATTGAACAAAATTGACTAAAATTATGACCACAAAAATAAAAATATGATGGATTTTACAAAAATTGAGAAAAGAAAGGTATTTTAACCATATATTTACTAATGAAAACATTTATGCTACGTGTGTTTACCTTTTTTTAATTTTAAAAAAATAAAATTAATCTTTTAAATTTTATTTTAAATATTTATTAATTTATTTTTGTAGATAACTTATTTTAGTTTTAAAGTAATTAATTTAAAATAATAATTAAATGACCGAAACACTTAAATCTACCAATACGATACCTTAAAAGGTAAAAATAGTAAAATAATTATTTGAATTTTAAAAAACATTTATTTAGCGAAGTATAAAATTAAAAGTAAAATTGTGAACACAAAAATGGAACATTCCTATATATATTAGTTAAAAATAAACTATATTTATATTATTTATTCAAAAAAAACTTTTTAATTAAAAAAATAATTCAATATAAATCTTCAATTAGAAAAATCCAACTATACTAACCTATAATCCAAAAACCTGAATCTGATCAATAAATTAAATAGTCGAATATAAACTTCAAAACATTAAATTTGGAGTATAATGGATTTGTCAGGTTATATCTTAATTCGATCCAAAACAGTCAATTCTCATCCCTAACAATTATTTTCCAAAAAATGATAAATAGATAAATATATATATATATATATATATATATATATATATATATATATATATATATATATATATATATGTGACGATGATATTTCATCATAACAACCCAAAGGTCTTTTCCTTAACTTTGTTTGTTTTTTAAAGTCCTGATTCATTATTGACAATGGATGCTATTCCTGTATCCTTTTGTTTCTTCCTGCACCCCATAAAATCTTTAATCTCCATTTTACCTATCAATTAAATAATATTAAAAATTCCAATTATTATTTTTCTTTTATAATAATATTTTAACTCATATTTTTATCAATTTTTAATTTAATATTTTAATTATCATTAAATTTTTTATTTTTTTAATAATATAATATAATGATCTAATAATAATTAAAATAATAAATTAAATGTGAATGGAAAAAAATTAAAATATCATTATTTTTTTTTCTTATTCCACGAGTGCATCTCCTTCATCTCCAAATCACCTTCTCCAACTCACCATTTTTCCTTTTCTTTTCTTTCATACAATTTACAACAACACATCGCACATTTCTCCATCTCTAAAACATGATTTTCCACCACTTTTCCTGTCCGTTTGTGCAACTCCCTCCATATTTTGTGTTGTTGAAAACTTCATAAAATAGTTAAGTTAGACATAACATGCAAATAAATACACCAACTTTCTAACCCATATGTGTGCCTTCTCCATTTTTTTGATGTCGAAAAGTTTTTCAAGAAGTTAAGTCAGACATAACATCTAAATAAATAAAATTAAATATGTTTTTATCCATTTATTTTTAGTAAAAATTAAAATTAGTTTATATTAAAAATTTTAAACCAAATTGATCTTCATATTTTTAGATGTGTGAATTTAATTATTTAATTTTTTTTTTAATTTATTTGACGTTTCAACATGTTTCTCGACTAAAATTAAAATGTAGAAATGTGTTAAATAATGTAATCAATTGAAATATCAAATAAATTTAACAAAAATAATTTAGTTAAAAGGACTAAATTTAATTTTTCTAGAGTTTAAAAGCCTAAATTGAATTAAAATTAAAAAAAAAAACTAATTTTATTTTTTACTAAAAATGAAGGACAAAAAACATTTAAACCTAATAAATAAAAACATACGAAAAATGGTTTAGGTAAAGGAATTACGTAGAGAAAAAAGAAAATGATGCTAGAAGAGGTTGAGTATTAGATTTGTGGATTCCAAAACACCGGATCAGCAAAATATTTTTGGATATCGAAGTACAGTCCGTTATACTCATTTTGACCTTTTTTTTTATATTTCGGATTAGATGTTAAAAAAATATTAATATTTCCGAACTGAAAAATATTTTTGAAATCTACTCCAAAAAAATATAAAATAATTATTTCTAAAACAATTATTATGAAAAATATTTTCAAATAAAAAAATATCTTCAAATATTAGTGAAAACAATGTGAGTAATTTTTTATTATAAATAATTAATTTAATTTGTAAAAAATAACTGAATTTGAATAAATAGTGATTTTAAATGATAAAACAGTAAAATATTAATTTGAACTTAAAAATAAATAAATTTGAATGATAAAATGGTAAAATATTTATTTGAATCTAAAAATAAATAAATTTAAGTTAACCATCATTTAAAAATAATTATTTTAGTTAAAATAACAATTTAAACGATAAAATTGAAAATAAAACACGTACATAAAAAAAAATCTTCATAATGTTATACATAAATATTGATAAAACAATTATGTTAACTGCGACAATTTCTTTATATTATTTTATTTTACACATGAAACAAAGTGAAGGAAGAAAGGATTATGATCATAAAACAAAGTGTAGGGACAAAGCATTATGAACATCAAGCAACATAATTATATAGGAACACAATTTGTGCTTAGAAAAATCTGTTGCATATTTTTTTCCGGAAATACTTTCTACTGTTGTCAAAATTTAGTAATTTGTAGTGTGTTACGCGTAAGTAGTTAAAAAATCGAAAGTGAAAATTTAAATAAATTTGTTTTTAAATATAAATTTATAAAATCAAATTTTAAATAATTATTCATTTATTAATATTTTTAAAGCATCTAAATAAAAATGAATAATATGGTTTCTCGTAAGAAGGTTTTAATGTATATATGGAAAATAAGTTTTCGTTTATAATTTATGGAAAATGATGGGGTCACCATAAAAAGAGAATTCGGATTCTGAAAGTGTAAGTTATAACCGGAAAGGGAGGGAAACCTCCAACGCCACGCAACGCAACCCACCCAACGCAACTTAGTCTTTGTCTTCCCTGAATTAAATTAATCTGAAATTATAATTAAAGGGTTGCTTGGTTGGCTTCGTCATCATTTTTTCTTTCCAACCTACACCTTTCTTCAATTCAACGCCCATCATGGATCGTTTTCCGATCATTTTTCTCATCGCCACCCTCATCGCCCTCGTCTCCGGTGGCCGCGACGAGATTCTCCGATTGCCCTCCGAAACTTCCAGGTTCTTCCAAGCACCTGCTGCCGATGAGAACGATGAGGGCACGAGATGGGCCGTTTTAATTGCCGGATCCAATGGCTACTGGAATTACAGACACCAGGTCACTCTTTTTCTTCTTTCCCACTCTTCGCTTTTTAATTCTTTCCCTGTCTTCTATGTTTGTTTGGTAGGACAGCAAATTTAGTCCATCTTAATTAACTTTTTTTTTTTTTAATTTTTAAATTCAGTCATGAACTCTCTCAGCTGTGTAGGTGTATATTTTATAATTCGCGTGATTGATTCTAAGTGGTTTTCCTTCCTACTTCTTGGTTATGACTTGTGACTCTTGAGTTTTGATTTTTTGAAGAACCTAATCATGGTGGTATAAAAGCCTGGAACAATTTATCATTTGTAGAGTAAAAAATTGCCCGCACTTACAGTATAAAGCATCTCCATAGTGTCATCAGATTATGGACCATCATATTTAAGTTTGTTGACTTTTATAATAACTACCTTAAAATCATGTTTACATTGATGTCTGATTTACTGAAGTGTGCATTTTTTGTACTAGATAGAATTAAACTCTTCTTTGTATGTTTTTTTTTTTTTTTTTTTTCATTTTGTTTTTTTTTTTTTTTATTTATTTTTATTTTTTTTTTTTTTTTTTTTTTTTTTTTTTTTTAATTTGGAGATAACCGACGAAATTTGTCATTTCATCAGTCTGATGTTTGCCATGCGTATCAACTGCTGAGGAAAGGTGGTCTGAAAGAAGAAAATATTGTGGTATTTATGTATGATGACATTGCTTTCAATGAAGAGAACCCACGGCCTGGAGTCATTATTAACAGCCCTCACGGAAATGATGTTTACAAGGGAGTCCCGAAGGTATGTTATCTTACTTTGGCATCCCATATCCTGTTCCCAATTTGAGTTTTGAAGATTCCTAACAAGGACCTTGTTGTGGCAGGATTACGTAGGTGAAGATGTCACTGTTAACAATTTTTTTGCTGCTATACTTGGAAATAAATCAGCTCTTACCGGTGGCAGCGGGAAGGTTGTCGATAGTGGTCCCAATGATCATATATTTATATACTATTCTGATCATGGCGGTCCAGGAGTGTTAGGTTGGTAGTTCTAAACCTTTCATAGAAGCTTTGTTATGAAAATCTTGCTCTGTTTATGTTTTAATATGAGCCTTCTTGTATTGCGACTTATTAATGGCAAATGTAATTCCTGTGTTTTTTTGCTGGGTTGCTTTTGTGACGTTGCTTGATTTCGAATTGAATGTAATAGTCATAGGGAATTTTAGCATCACCTATAATATGGTTTCTACGAAGTGGAACTTCTATACTTGCCTTGCTAAAAGTCTCTATAGCTGTCAAGCTAAGCACAATAAACTGAAAACTTTGAACTCTGAAATGTTGGTTTTTGTTAGATGCAATATTTCAAAATTCATACCAGTTTTATGGATATTTCCGATTCTTAAGATTGTCTCAAGTGCTTAATTTGGATTTTTTTTTTTAAAGAGGAGACGTTGTATTATGCAGCATAGAGGAACAGTGCAACATGTTTGTGGGTTGATTTCAGTAAGACATATACACTCATCGTATGGCTATACTAAACAATTTATCATGTCTGATGCAACTTTCTCCCTTTTTCGAACAACAGTAGCATTTCAAAATGTTCTGATAAAGTGCTTTCTGTTTATTTCTTTGTTTATTTTTTCTTCCTTGTTTGGGTAACTTGAAGGGTAAAAAATGAAACCAGAGGAAGCTGCATTCCCCGCCCGAAAAGAAATATTGGTCGGAAGAGTGGAGTATATGGTCTTTACTGTCAATGTCCTGTTATCCTTTTTTGTCCGTGATCATTTTAGTACACAATATTGTTTATTGGTGTTGATTCTTCTATTATAATTTTGTTTTTTGATTCTTTTTTATACATCAAAGTGTTTCATCATGCTAAATACCTGCCCGTTTCTATTTCTTATATGGTATTTTTCCTTGGGGGTGGGGTACTGGGGATGGATTTCAGGGATGCCTACTAGTCCATACATGTATGCGTCCGATCTGATCGAAGTCTTAAAGAAAAAACATGCTTCTGGAACTTATAAAAGCCTAGTAAGTTGCTACTAGTTATGACTTACTTAATATTTGTATCAATTGCTACTAGTTACTAATTCTATTTATGATTTATGCAATGTTGCTGCAGGTATTTTATCTAGAGGCATGTGAATCTGGGAGTATCTTTGAAGGTCTTCTTCCTGAAGGTCTAAATATCTATGCAACAACAGCAGCAAATGCAGAAGAAAGCAGTTGGGGAACATATTGTCCCGGGGAGAATCCTAGTCCCCCCCCTGAATATGAAACCTGCCTCGGCGACCTGTACAGTGTTGCTTGGATGGAAGACAGGTATGACTATAAGAGCGTGTCAAAAAATCATATAAACTAGTGTTATTCATTTCTCCAAATCTCAAATGATTATATAATTATATTGGAACCATCCATAAGATATATTGGATGCAATACCTTTTACCCGGGAAATTTCCAAGACCTTGTTGAGGCCTATGACTGCTGTGATATATACATGCTACTGCATACGTGTATTTGCCTCTTATTTTGTACTCTGGCAAACCCTTTTTTATGTGAAAGAAGTTTTGTTCCATGCCCCTTGATAACTTTTTTTTCTTTTTGGAAGATTATGTATTCTAATAACTAATTTTGTAAGGTCTTTTATTGACTGGTCTTTTTCCCTCTACCTTTTTTGAACAGTGACATTCACAATTTGCGAACAGAAACATTACATCAACAATTTGAATTGGTAAGATCCCGTTTCTTACTTAGTTCTGTTATGTAATCAACTTATACTAGCTGAAAGTTATTTGATACCTTTGTTGCTTGAATATATCACAAAAGTTGTCTAAAAATTTGATGGGTCGGAGAAGCTAGTAGATATGTTTCAGTTGTCTGACTGCTATGCTCACAGGTGAAACAAAGGACAATTAATGGAAATTCAGCCTATGGTTCCCACGTGATGCAGTTTGGTGACATTGGGCTTAGCAAGAACAATCTCTCCTCATATTTGGGTACAAATCCTGCTAATGATAATTTTCCTTTTCTGGAGAAAAACTCATTGGTGCCACCTTCAAAAGCAGTCAACCAACGTGATGCAGATCTCGTCCATTTCTGGGATAAGGTATCATACGTTTGAAAATTAGTTTATTGTTATTTATTTTGTTAGATAATTGCTTAACCATATCTTCATGATTTTTCCCCCAAAATTTAAATCTGAAGGGTTTTTGTGATCAACACGCTCATGTTCACTAGCGTCTACCAGGTAAACAATATTTGATGACAGAATTAACCACAATAGAATTTCGTAGAAGGAGCTTGAAGGAGGTAAAAGATCACACAAGGAACATGAAGTAGTAGCGAACTTCAACTGATATCCACAATAAAATTAACCATGAACACAAATTACAACTTGAAATTTTTTTCTTAGTGAACTCACTGTTTCTGTTAACAGTTTGTAACAACATTAACTGACAGTTACATGTTGCAAATGATGACAAAAGGTCCCTATTTATAGATAAATTCCACCTAACTAACATTACTACCCACGTCTGGTCACAAACATCAGCACAAGACGCTCACGTCTGGTCACCAGTATAAGATGCTTCAGTCTTAGCAAACATCACAGAAGACTAGACATGCTACTAAGACTGGATGGTGTGTTAGACAATATAGGAATCTTTGAACAGATTTTTATTGAGTCAATCCTCACACGGGTAGACATATATTCATACATGGCAGATATTATTAAATGGAGTTGTGATCCCATTGATTTCACTCCACATTCATTTCATGTTCCAAACAATTGAGTAACATCCCATTCGTAATTGGAGCTGCCAAGCTTTAGACTAGTAGTGGCTATTAGCCCATTCCTTGTACCAACTGTGCCATAGGATTTCCACCAACAAATATGTAGATGCACCAAAACTTTAACTAGCTAGATGAGAAATCTTTAAACTTGTTTCTTGGATAAAATATGGAAAAGTTGTGTGAATCCCGTGCCTTTATGTTACACGAGTGAGTGGCTAGTAGTTTTCATTCCTTGAAATATTGGTAATTTGGCTTTAATGATAACACTACAAGAAAAGAAGATGGGAGAGGGAGGGGGTATATCTCTGATGTCATTTCCTACGGTAAGCCTTTATTTTTTCTAATTATATTCTATCTTCTTTACCTCCTTTTTGTTTTTCCAGTTCCGCAAAGCTCCTTTGGGTTCTTCTAGGAAATCTGTAGCTCAGAAACAAATTCTAGAAGCAATGTCTCACAGAATGCATATAGACGACAGCGTGACACTTATTGGAAAGCTGTTATTTGGCATTGAAGAGGGTCCAGAACTGCTTAGCAGTGTTAGACCTGCTGGACAACCACTTGTTGATGACTGGGACTGCCTTAAAACACTGGTACCGTTCCCTTGATTCACTTTGTTGTGTTTGATTGTATTAGACCCTTTCTCACATGCACCTTTATTCTGTAGCCATTGATTTGGCAAAAAAAAAAAAAAGACATCAACGATAGGTGGTCCACCCCACCTACAATAACAAGTAAAAAAATTAGGGGCAGGGGTGCTACAATTTAAGAAGTGTGCATGCTCGAATCCGTCTATGATTGAATCATTGCTTTTCTGTTTGGTATTAATTTTCCAGTTCACATAGTTGTATGAGATGGCAGCAGGGTCTCCGGCAGTGTTTTGCCTTGGAATAATTGATGTTGGATTTGAACTATAAAGTATAAATCAGCATTTGTTTGTTGATTGAAGTAAAACTTTTGATATCTGACAAAGCTGTGCCTTAATCTACTGTTGATTCAGGTTAGGACTTTTGAGACACATTGTGGATCCCTGTCTCAGTATGGGATGAAACATATGAGGTCCTTTGCAAACCTCTGCAATGCTGGAATACGGAAAGAGCAAATGGCCGAGGCCTCAGCACAAGCATGCGTCAGTATTCCTGCAACTCCCTGGAGTTCTCTGCGCAGCGGTTTCAGTGCATAATTCATACAATGTACCCAATTGGAAACCAAGTATAGTGGTTGTAGCCTTATGGTTTATCATTGCATCATGTACTGTACTTTGGTCATGAATTCTTATTCCAACACTGTAAATACACATGGAACTCTTGGGAACCCTCTTTGCATTGTAATTTCGGGCAAAATAGATGCTTTAACCAAGCCATTTTACTTTTGCTTTAGCAGAGACAGTGAAACCCTAAGGACCCTTGCAACTTCTTCAAATGAAAGTGCACGATATCGTGTTTGTAAGCCCATCCTTCATTTCTATTCTATGGCAGTAACTAGTAACCCTGTTGGGATCATTCTTAACTTAATATATTTGTTAAAATATTTTAAAAAAAAAAATCAGAAGATAACATAAAGTAACACTCAGAGTGGCAAATATTACTGTAAAATTAATCAACAGCCGCCAGCCATTAAAGAGTAGTTTAGATTTTAAAAAAGTACAAGAATACCAGCAACTAATTTTGAATCTTAGAAGTATTAGACGTTAATAAAATTATACAGACTTGGTTTATGTATTTTAGTATAATTTATTTAAGTCGTCCCAAAGTTTGGATATTTTATTTTATTTTTCTTTCCTATGATTCAGATTTTTTTCAGACAGAATGACAATGAAATCAAATGTGTTATTATCATTTGCCAGGTAGCTAGCACATGGTTTGATTTAACTAATCCTTGCTAAATATTAATTTAAGGAACAAAGATAGAGTGAATAAAGTGAGGGAAAGAAAGAAAAAAAGTATCTATCTATGTATATGGCTTTGTATTGTCTAATATAAAATTTTATATAATCAATTAATTAAAAATTAATGCTACAATGTTTTTAAATAATTATTATAGAAACCAATAAATTCTAAACATTTTTTATTTGTTCAAATTTACTAGGACCCACTACAAAAAACAAAGTTATTCTTAAGAAGACCTTTCAAAGATTTGTGTTTTTTCTCTATGTTCCAACTATTAAATATTTGAAGAAAATATTGCTTGCACTTTTTATTTATCATATATGATATATCTGATCATGTCTGGAAAAACTTCTATATAGAGATAAAAAAATGGTTTATGTAAAATTTTAATTTAATTTATGTAAAATTAGTTTATATAATTTATCACATATAATTTATCTGATTTTTAAACTCGTACATAAAATTTTAATTTATAAGTTTTTTTTTTCTAAAAAAAAAAAATCTATTGAAATAGTATTTAATAAAGTATGCTCATACTAATTCTACTTATTATTTTAGTTAGTTTTTATTTTATTTTTTTACTGACTTAAAAGTTTATCACTTAAGTAGTAACGTTTGACAATCATTTTCTTTTACTAATTTGCATTTTTTTTAAATATTATTTGAAGTAGAATAATTTTAGAATTTATTTAATTTTATCCTTAAACTATTTATTCATTTTTCTATATTTTTATAGAAAGATATATATATATATATATATATATATATATATATAAATATATATATATATATATTGTCCCCGTAAGTTATATAACTTTTTTTATTTAATATTTGTAGTACTTGATATATTGATAATGTTAAGTAATCAATATTTTTATATTAGTTTATGTAACACCTTTTATTTTAAACATTATATCTTTTGAAATATTTGTTTGATTTTTTGACATTAGATTTAAAAATATTGATTAGGATAGAAACCAATTTTTTCTACTACACTATTTCTTTAACTATCACATTAATTAACATTCATTTTAAAGTAAACATTTTTTATTTTATTTTACTTTTTTGTCAATATCATGTTAAACAATACTCACAATTGTTCTAATTTAAAAAAGACGTGCCTCTATCTTATTTTTTTCAATAAAAAATTTAGACGATATTTACCTCCCTTGTACTTTTAATAAAATAACATTTTATCCTCTTATTTTATTTACAAATAAATTTTAACTAAAACTTAAATAAGAATATGAAAATAAAAAAGTAAAGTTTTAAAAATAAATTATAAATAAGTCTTTTGTAAAAAATGAGTAATTTATATATTATGTATTAATAATATGTAAAATAAATTTTAGTATCACTTAATTATAAGTTTTTATAAAAACTAAGAGTTTAGAAACATGGGTTTAATATAGAAAAATAAATAATTATGAAATATGTGATTAAATTTATAAATAAAATAAGAGGTAGAAGTGTTGATTTTAACACAAATATGCGAATGTCTATTGTAAATTTAGAAGAAAATTGAATAGTACAAGTGACTTGTGTGACACTTTATTAAAATCTTTAACAATCTTTTTTTTTTTGTTATTTCTGATTCAATTTTAACCAATATGTATTTATAAAAATAAAGTATGATTGCTATTTTATTAAAAACTCAACCAGCTCTGCATTTTGTTTCAAAATTAGAGGATTAAATGTCATTTAACATAACCTAAGAGAATATCAATATAATTCTCTCTTTATTTTACATGTGAAAATAAACATCTAAGTTAAATTAGCATGATATCCAAAGAAAATATATATAATTAGACAATTTGATAACTTACAGAGGTATAAGCTAGTATCCATTACTTTTTCACTTCTTTGTTAAAAAGTTTACATTTTAGTTTTTTTTTCAATTATTTATTTGCATGTATTTGAAATATTTTGAATTTTTATTTCAATTCTTGTTTATTCTCTATATTTTTACAATCTTGTTAGTTTGGTATTTATTTTGTAAGATGGTAGGCGGAACATTTTAGGGGACATTTAATGAAGAAAAATTACAAATTATTGAATTTAATAGTGATTCACTAAATGAAATACTTCTAAAATTTGTACAATGACAAATAGACAAAAACCCTATTGTAGGCAAAAATTTAAATATTTGAACTGCATTTTTATATTTATGAAAACAAATCTTGTATTAAAAATAAAATTTATTAAAAAAAACAAATAATTAAATCAGAGACAAATACTTTAAATTTAGTATTACTTAAATTAATTTGTTATTTTAATTTCTATAGACATTTTATTTTGTAGTACTTTACCTAAGATTTTAGGTTGTTGAACAAAACCTCATTTAAATCTCAGTCCTTCACTGTGATCATGTGAATGAATTACCATTAATGGAACACATCAACAACTCTGAAATTGTGAGTGAGAGATTCACCATCTTCATCATCATTTTTGATTCCCACCTCCTCTTCAATTCCATTCCCATCACCGACGCCTTTTCCGATCCTCTTACTCATTGCCACCCTCCTCTCCGGTGACCGCCATCAGGGTCTCTGATTATTCGATTACTCTCCCTAGCTTCCAGGGTTCTTCCAAGCATATGGTTGCATCATTGTGGACCCTTGGCTACAGTAATAGCAGGTATGTACTCATTCAACTTCTCACCCCTTATATATTTTTAGCGTGGAAGTGAAGAAACACATGTTACCACTGCAATTATTATATATATATATATAATAATTGAATTAAAGTACATATCATACCCAATTTAGTTTTCTTCAGTTATTTGAGTATTTTTTTAAATACAATAATTATTAATATAACTCATTAATTACACAATATATGAAATGATTATCTTTGATATACTTAGATGAATGAATTAATAATTTTCTAAGTATAACTTCATTTCATATACCCAAAAACAAATGAATATAAATCACCTCATAAATTTTTTCTAATAGTACAAAGTTGCATCCAAAAATCAATTCAATTAACTTTTTTATATATTTTTTCTCTATTTCTTTGCCCTCAATTTCCATTTTTATCCAAACAAAGCTTTGGAGACTGAACCTTGAGTTGTGACCTTGAGTTTTGATATTTTAAAGGAAGTAATCTGGTATAAAATGGTATAAAAGTCTATCAGAAGTGATCATTTATAGAGTAAATAGTGTATGCACTCGAACTAACAGTAACTATCTTAAAATCATACTATATCTGATTTGTTCATGATGTAAAATTGTTTAAGCCACAATGGGTAGAAATGAAATTCATTTTGTTTTCAATTCCAGATGCTGTTTCAATGTTCTGTAGATTCCTAACATGGACCTTGTTGGCAGGGTTGCGCTGGTGAAGATGTTACAGCTAACCAATTTTTGTCTGTTAACAAATTTTTGTCAGCTATATTTGGAAATAAGTCAGCTCTTTACAGTTTCAGTGGGAAGGATATGAGCAATGGTCCCAATGATCAGATACTTACATTATATCCTGGTCATGACCGTCCAGGGGAGTGCTAGGTTGGTAGTTATGAATTCTTTCATCGAAACTTTGTTATGAAAATCATAGATTTTATATGTTTTACATGCATTCAGCATGGTGGAGTCTTCTTGTTTTGAAAATTATCAAGGGTAAATGTGTGTTTCCTGCATTGTTTTTGGGTTGATTATGTGTTTTTGTTTGATGTTGAATAGAATGTAAGTTACATTATGCAATGGTTATTGAAAATTTTAGCAACAACAATAATACAGTTTTATCATGTAAGGACATAGAAACTTTTTAATATAAAACTTATAAATAGAAAAAGTTAACCATTCAAATTTTCAAAAAAATCACCATTTATCTAATAAATACTTTCTCTCTACCTTTTTCTCTAAATTTCTCATTCTTTTTAGATGAGAGTCCACACCACAGGAATTGTAGAGTAGAACAAAGCAAGTCTGTCCAATCATAATTTTTTTTTCTGAATAAGTTTCTCTTTACCCCTTTTCTTGAGTTAGTTTTGGGAATTTTTGCATGCACGAAGATTAGGAAATCTTGCATGTGACCTCTCTAGGGCAAAGATGAATCTATGTTAGTTCAGGGATATAAGGATATGTTTTTATCATTGATCATAGTCTTCTGTCTACTTGTGTAACTTTTTTGTTAGAGTAGTGAAATTTGGGAGCTTAAACTTGAGCCAACAAGCCTTAATAGGTAAGGTTCAGTTTTTTAGAGTAGATGATTTGAATGTGAAAGTGACTTAGTCACTAATTTTTTGTTTATGTAGGCTTTGTGAATTTGCTTGATTGGTGTATGTTTAGTGATTTGTGTTATGTTGAGTAGTGAAAAGTCAAAATAATTAAATTGACTCAAATTGGCTCATATTGATGTTATTTTAGAACCAAATATATCATGTTAGACATAAGAAATGAAGAGAAAAACTCATTCTGAACCAATCTGGTCACTTGATATGTTTTGTTGATTTTCTGAGTTATACATAGTCGCTGGACGAATCATTTCTCGCCGAATGAAATTTGAACAACTGAAAACCTAAAAGGTTGGTTGATGGGCGAGTAAATTCTTGAGCTGTTTCTATAAAATCTTCTAATGTTGGACAAGCCAAAATTTATTGGATGTGGTGACGTCTTTGGTTCAGAGAGGAGAATTCTGGCTGAATGCTGAATGAACTATAACATGTACTTAATTTAGTTTATCTTTTATTGTTTGTTATATTTGATTAATATATTGTATTTGAATATTATTATAATGTAACCAATATTTAATTGTATACTTCCAAAACTAAAAGTCTATACAGTTGTCAACTTAAATACAACAAACTGAAAGCTTTGAACTCTTAAATGTTGGTTAAGATGATGGTTTAAAATGACATATATCAGATTTAATACTGATTGTATGAATATTTTTCGATTCACTAGGAATTTGGATATTTTTAAACAGGGAGTTGGTATTGCCTCATAGTGGAATAATGACATATTGGCATAGCCTAAATATTTACCCTTCAATTGATCATTTCTGATACAGCATTTTTTTTTTCAGAGAACAATAGCATTTTAAAACGTTCTCATTAATATCTGCTTTCTGTTTATTTGATTGTTTCCTCTTCTTTATGTGGGTAACTTGAAGGGTAAACAATGAAACCAGGGGAAGAGGCATGCCCCGCCTGAAAAAAAAAGAAGAAGAAGAAAGGAGTGAGGAAGAGTGAAGTAGAGAGTGTAGGTGTCAATATCCACATTTTAGTGCATACTACTGGTTATTGGTGATTCTTTTAGTGTCATTTGTTTTTTGTAATACGACAGTGTTTCTTCACACCAAATATCTGCGCTTCTCAAGCATGCCTTTGAACTTCTAAAAGCCTAGTAAGTTACTAGTCGTTATGATTTGTGTACTGTTTGTGCAATCTTCACTCTATCCATTTACTTGTTAATTCTTAGTTTTATGATTTATGCAATGAATCTGGGAGTATCTTCGGAGGTCTTCTCCCGAAAGGTCTGATTATATATGCAACAACATCTGCAAAAGCAGAAGACAGCTGGGCAAAGTATTGTCGTGGGATACATTGTAGTCCTTCTCCCTCTGAAGATGAAACCTACCTGGGTGATCAGTACAGTGTTGCTTGAATAGAAGACAGGTACGAGTGTATCAAATAAGCATATTGACATGCATTATTCTTCGCTCTAAATCTTCAATGATTATGAAGTATATTGGAGATGTAAATAAGATATATTGGATGCAATACTTTTTTTACCCAGGCAATTTCCATGACCTTGATGAATTCTCATGAATGTTATGATATGAACATGCTACTATAAAATTGCATTTTCCTATAATTTTGTGCTTTACCAAGCCATTTTTTATTTATAAAAGAAATTGTTTGATGCCCTTAATGACTTGTTTTTCTAATAAGTGATGTTGTAAGGTCTTTTATGGACAGGTCTTTTTTCCAATACACTCTTCAATTTTTGGTAAGATCATGTTTCAAACTTAATTTGATTACCTAATAAACTAATATAAACTGAATGTTATTTGGTACCTTGGTTGCTTAAATACATGAGAAAAGTTGTCTGTTTTGATAGAGTTCCTGAACTGATATTTGATGGGTTCAAGGAGGTAGTGGATATGTTTCACTTGTGTGAGATGTCTTTTTACTGCTATGCTTAGAAGTCAAAGAAAGGACTATGAATGGAAATTCGGACTACGGTTCCCACGCGTTGTTGCAGTATGGTTCTCACTCTTCTTATATCCTGCCAATGATAATTCTACTCTCCTGAGTAAAATTCATAGGTGTCACCTTCAAAAAACAGTCGACCAACATGATGAAGATCGCATCCATTTCTAGGATAAGGTATCATAAGATTGAAAAATTGATTTTTTATCATCTATTTGATAAAATAACTGCTTAAATTGTCTTCATCATGATTTTGCTCCCAAAATTTAAATTTGAAGGGGTATATTCATAGTTGGAAGGTATTATATGAATTGTGATTCCCATAGATTCCATTCCACATTCATTTCATGTACCAAACAATTCAGTGACATCCTATTTTTGATTAAAGCTGCCAAGGTTTAGTTTGGGAAGGGCTATTAGCCCATTCCTAATACCAAATGTGTCATAAGTGGTATATGTATGATTTCCTCTAACCACCTGAACTTAACTATCGAGATAAGAAATCTTTGAAAAGATTATAATAAACCTTGTTGATTTGATAAATACTGAAGAATTGTGTGAATCCCATGGTTCTGTCTAACATGAGTGAGTGACTGGTAGTTTCTTTTCTTGAAATATTGTTAATTTGGCTTTAATGCTAAAACTACAAGAAAAGACTAGGAGGGGAGGGGGTATCTCTGGTTTTGTTTTCTACGCTAAACCTTTAACTTTGCTAATTATATTACATCTTCTTGACCTTCTCTTCACTGCTTTCCCAGTTCCACAAAGCTGTTATGGGTTCTTGTAGGAAAACTGCTGCTCAGAAAGAAATCCTGGAAGTAAGTTCTCACAGAAACATTAAACTTTTCGGGAAGCTCTTATTTAGCATTGAAAGGGATCCAGAAACTTTTTCCTTGATTCACTTTGTTGAGTTTGATTGTATGAGACCCTTTTTAACATGCACCTTTTTATTCTATAGTCATTGATTTGGAAAAAAAGGACATCAACAATAGATGGTCCACCTACAATAATAAGTAAAAAATCTAGGTGCATGGATGAATTTAAGAACTGTGCATGCTAGAATCCGTCTATGATTGAATCATTGCTTTTCTGTTTGATATTAACTATCCAGTTCACATAGTTACGGTGTGAGATGGCAGCAGGGGCCTCCGGCACCGTATCCCCTTTCAATAAATGAACATTGTTTATTGATTGAACTAAAGCTTTTGATTTCTGACAAAGTTGTGCCTTAATTTACTGTTGATTCAGGTTAAGACTTTTAAGATACATTGTGGATCCCTGTCTCAGTATGGGATGAAACATACAAGGTACTTTGTCATCAACTTCAACGTGCTGAAATACGGAAAGAGCAAATGGCTGAGGTCTCTGGAGTTTTCTGCACAGCGGTTTCAGTGCATAATTCATAGAAAGTCCTCCATTGAAAACTAAATATAGTCGTTGTTAACCTTATGCTATATCATTGTGTCATGTACTGTACTTTGGTCATGATTTCTTAAACCAACTCTGTAATTTTGTGTATTATAGATGTGGAACCATAAGGACCCTGTGTATAGTTTAGGGTTTGAAGTCCATCCCTCGTGTTCGTGTTTATTTTATGACGTTAGTCCTTTGTGATAATTCTTAATAGAATAGAATATGTTTGATAAAATAAAGTTTAAAATATATAACCATAATAATATAAAATTAACACACTAAAAGGAAATTAGATATCAATAATGCCTTAGTCACTAATTTTATATTTTGAAAGCATAGTGACATGGAAAGAAATTTTGAACCCTACAAAAAGTATTAGACATCTTTAAAATTGCAAGAAAATTTATGGTAATTATACTTTAGGGTGTTATAGTTAAGAAATATGAAAGATTTAAGTTTTAATTTGAATGTTATTCAAAAAGTTTATCTATGAAACTGCTGATGAGAGTGGAATAACGGATGGACGGCCAGGATTTGGTCAATCCATAGTTGCTAGATTGAAGTATGAATCAGATTTATCTCTCTTCTTATGATTCACGAAACAGCTGACATTCACAGACAGAACTGTCAAGAAACTAAATTTGTAGTTACTTCTTGCCACGTTGTTGTAGATAACCGGTGTTGTGGCTCGGTTTATTATAAAGATCAGGTTAACTAACCCTGGTTAAATATCAATTCAAGGCGGGAATGAAATGAACTCAAGTGAACGAAATATATTTTATTATGAATTTAATAATTATATATGGTTAAGGAGTAAAGTTTTAAAATCTGAAATAGTTTTTGCAAAAAACAATTCAATAAATTAAACATGAGAAATATCTAGCACTCTTTTTGAAATATTTGTACATATGATAATTGGTGATAAATGAAAATATAAAATTAAAAGATAATTTACATTTAATATTTAACATTGAAATAATAATTGGAATTTGGAATGTGAGGAGTGTAGAGATTCCGTTAAGGTGGTGTGAAAGCATTAACGGCGTAAGGGCATGGTGTGTAAGGGTAAACCGTGAATGGTTAGAGGGAGAAAAGAGGAAAGCCGTGAGATTATTGATCTACGGTGTGGTGCAAAGGAGTGTCTGTGTGTGTACTACAAGATGTATGTATATAACACAAACAGGTCCTTCAATGGAAACACCAACCCACACACACACCATTTCCTTTTATCACAACATCAACCTGCTTCCTCTTCAACCCTTTTTTTTTTTCTTCTCTTCCTTCACCTCTCAGGCTTGGCTTCCTCTCCAATTTACAACACTAATTCACATAACCCAAAGTTTCATCTTCAGGATCTGACACTTTTCCAAACATACAATGGGGTTAGCCATTTAGACAGCATCGATATCTATCTCTTTTTCTTTTCTTCCTCCTTTTGCCCACCCACGACAGCCAAACTTGTCTTAATCTCGAATCCTTTCTTCTTCTCCCAATTTTGTTGGCTCATTTATGTTTTCAGATGCATGTTCCAAGAGTGTTTCCATGAGTTTGTTCCGATTCCTTTTTAAATTTTCAACTGAAACCTGTTCTGGGGATTTCCTTTGATCATTGCGATTAATAAGTTGCAGAAAATTTCCAGTTTTTTGAAGGTTGGGAAATAAGACCCCAGTTTTTTTTCTTTTGCCTTGTTTGTTCCTCTATTCCTTCGTTTGGTGTCTGTGCTAAGTTATTCCTGAATTTTTTTTTTGCCTCCCCAGATACATTTTTCTGAGAAAAAAGGGGTTTTGAAGCTCTGAACTTTCTGCTTGTCCCGTAATTACAGGGACGATCGTTGCTGGCTTGGGTGTAAAAGACTGAGTTTATATCCATCGTCGCTGATAGAAGCTTTGGAAATGTCATTATTACTTGAATTTTCAACATAGATTTACATTTTCCATAGCTTCAGAACTGAAATTCCGGCACTTTTTTCTGCAGCCATAGACGAAGTTCTGGCCGGACCTGATTTAGGTGAGAGAAACTAATGTACTTAATCAAAATTAGAACTGAATAAATTGATTCTGATCGCAACCTTGCAGTCTTGGCCGCAACAGTTAATTCAGTTTTGATGTTCATATGTTCTTGATATTGTTCTCTGATTTCTCTCTTCTTCATAATTTCCTGCAGGTAAACGAAAAATCCCGTTGTTTCAGAATTTCAGAAGGAATTGATTGCTGTTCTAGTGTTAATTTGTAAGGTATAAACATCTAGTTTTTTTCCGGATCTCTTTGGCCTTGGTGCTCTTCTTAATCTCAACCGCTCACAATACATCCTAGTGTGGCTTTGAAGAGACGAGACATTAAGCAGAACCGGCCGAGACCAGTTGAATTGAATCCATTGATGTCTCGTTTTCACATTATCCTAACTGTCCTGTGGAAATACTGAATTTTGAACCTCTTTTTTCCGTGCGCACAGAACATTTCCACTGTCTTCTGTTCCTCTCCCTCTTGTTATTGTCATCGCCCATTTTTGTCATGACCCAGATATAGAAGATGCTCACAGTGCACAATTTATTTTTTGTTGGGAATCCATGACCATTCGATGCACAAATCCTGTTAAACAGTGTAGTAACCTCAGTCAATTGGGATGTGGACGAGAGAGACGCTGTCTGTGTCCTTTTTGTGAAGGAACACAAATCCAATTTCAATTTCAATTTAAAAATGTAGCAATTTGAATAATTAAATCTTAATTGTAATTATTTTTATCGTGGCTAGTAGTTAAATTAACCTAGTATGGTGATGATGATGATGGCAGGGAAGGGTTGAAGGTTGAAGAAATGGAGAAAGAGTCAAGTATTCGAAGCAATAACATGGTGTCTGGTGGAAGAGATAAAAACGGAGGGGATGGGTCGTTGCTGTTGAGGGCGAGTTCCGATGGCGCTAGACAGGGAACGACGTCGGATTTGGTGTTGCAGTGGGGAAATCGGAAGCGGTTAAGATGCATGAAAGTGCAGGTTAAAGATGATTCTTCAGGCCCGGTTCAGAGGACAACGGTTCGGGTGGATCGCCGGGTCGTTAGAACCGATAAGGATTCTTTAAATAAACCCACCTTCGGTGTCAATAATAACACCCTTGGAGTTGGACACACTCATAATAATAACAATAACAATCATCATCATAATCAGAGTAACGGGTATCCAAATCTCCGTCAACGGCCTTCTTCTCCGCAGCAACGAATTCTCAGGTAACGCTATTTGTCATTCACTCTGTTACTTTATCTTTCCTCATACATGATAAACATGATAAATGAATTGAATATGATTTAATTTTTTTTTTTAAAAACAAAAATCTGATTGAGCAAGACTGAAATGAGATCTGAGAATAGGTCAATTTGACAAAATTCCGGATTTTATACCAAAAAGAGGGAAAACTCAAGATTTGTGCCTTGTGATTGATAAAGTTTGTGATCGTTACTTAAAATTACAAATCTTAATAATTATTATTTTTTTGTTTTCTCTGGTTGAGTGTGTATCCATCCATACTTATCTTGAGGGCAAGGATGGTGTTGGTGGCGCACTGCCGAGTGGGCCATGTTTTGTTTCGATCTGTTCTATTTTGTTCATTAAATAAAATAAATAATCTAGGGTTTGTGGTGGTGTACATGTACTAAACGTATTTTTAGCGAAAGATATGTATATAGTTCGAAAGCAAGCAGCACATGGGTACGAGTGGAATAAATATCTATCTAACAAACTGGTTAGAAGGGAACTGGGGTGTGATGGTTTCTTGGTAAACTGGAAACAAAGAAACAAAAGTAGCAGAGAAAAAGCACAGCGTGGACATGGGAATGAGTTGAAAGTGTAGTGGCGAGTAGTGGGGCAGAGAGTGGTTTTGAAATTGTTTAGTGGGAACTGCCACGAAATTTCGTTGGGGGCAACTTGTAAATCACATTTCTCACCCAAAGAATCTTAAGCTTCAATACTGTAAATAAATTTAAAATTTAAAATTTGGGCCACTACTCAAATTATTATTATATATTTTAATTCATCTCGGCTGAATACACCAAGGCTTATATTCTGTCGCCTCCCCAATTGGTCAGGTCGTTGGAGTCTCATCCAAATTAAACAATGAAGAGGAACTCACGGTGAGTAAGTGCGTGAGATCCCCTTCTTCACTTCCGTCAAATTTTGTTTCCAGATATCTTCGATCACTAAGCTAAGCTCACATTCTCTCATCTGCCTCACAAATAGATAATAGGGTATAATATCTGGTTCTGAATTTGGATTAACGCCATGATATTTAGGCACACAAAAAAACAAATAGTTGGAGGATGATTCTTGCTTAATCTGTTGGAAACTAGCGGAATCCTTCAGACATTGCTTTATGAATTTGGATGTTTCATTTTTAAATCAAATAGTTTGTGTCCGTTCCTTTATTACATTTTAACTTGGAATCATCGGTAGCGACCGGCGAGTCTGATACTGAAAATCAGGTTAATAATCCAAGCAGTGCTGCTTTGCTTCTGACGTCTGACAAGGGGTTTGAGATTTCTTAGGAGGTTTAGGTTGGTGTGGTTGATACTTTTCCGTTGACATTTTCTTTCTAGATCTAGTTTTTATATATTTGGTGAGTTTTCCATGGAAAAACCTAGAAGATGAGGGGATATTTATTTTGACTCTGTCAAATCTCTGACCGGTCATTTTTTTATTTACTGTGAGATTTAATTCCAAGTTTCGTTACTGTTTACTACTGTTTGGAAATTATATAAAAAAGAAAATAAATGTTGAATTTTATGATAGAAAGATAAGTAATGAAGGAGGTTTGTGCGTTGTAGAAGATAGGATTAGAATTGGATTAGGATCAGAAGAGAGGGGGATTTGCAGATTGTGGATCTACATGTAGGAGGAGGAAGCAGGAGTTGATTATTGACATGGATTAGGAGCAGAAAGACTTTGTTGGAACCATGGAATGGAGGGTTTCCTTCCACGTGTTAACGAAACGTCCTTTTCCATTTTGGCCGTCGGATCGAAGGGACCAGGTCGCAGATCCGTCTCCTTCATCGTTCGAACACGTAGCAATCTTCATCTTCATTGTCCAATAATAAAGCTCTCTAAATCCAACGGCTCCAAAGAAGGCGTGGAACCAGCTGTGGCCGTTATAGGGAATTACAAACACTTTCTCTCTTAGGCTAGGCCCTCAAGGCTTAACTCAAATATCCAATTCTCATCGACCAAAATAAATTAACTACCCAACTCTCCTTCAAACCAATATACAAATACAAAGCCCCGCAAAGAGCCAAAAACCACCCCTTTTTCTACGCTAAAAATCTGTCTATATAGATTCCAGCCTCTCCCACCCTTGGATCTAGATCAATCCCCCAAGGTTAATTCCGTAAACTCACCACTCCCTGGTTACTTTTCATACACAATATATAATATAATAATATATACATATATGTTTATTAACTCTAAAATAACCTCTGAAATGCATCTTCGTTTGCCCTATTTATTATGTCGTGTTATGTGATGTGATTCACGTTCTTACGATTAAGAAAGACACATAGGATAATTACATGTTGGTTGTGGTTGCGTTTTAAATTTTTGGGTTGTAATTTAGGAACTCAGAAGGTTCAAGTGCCATGAGAGGAGGACAAAGCAACGGGGGCGTTAGGGGAATTGCCTCACCGGACAGGGGTGCGCACGATAAGAGGGGGACCCATAACAACCACCTTAATGACAACAACAAGTCCGCAGCCTCATCGGATACTGCGCACGATAGCAAGAAGGGAGGGTCGCCCTCCGGCAGCGGAGACGCCGCTCCGCCTGTGTGGCCCCCAAAATTCGTGATTGCCTTGACCAACAAGGAGAAGGAAGAAGATTTCCTCGCCATTAAGGGCTCAAAGCTGCCTCAGAGACCCAAGAAGAGAGCTAAATTCATTCAGCGCACCCTCAATGTAAGCCTCACTTCCCTTTTTCAGCTTTTTCATTCTTTTCTTCAACTTAATTATTATTATTATTATTCATCACATCAACATGATCTTTTCTTTATGTCGAATATCTTAAATCATAGCAGCTCCCATCAATTTATTTTCTAGTAGTAATACAATGACAATAGTAAAACAAATCTCAGTGAAATTTATAATTTGGATGAAGTTACTCTCTGTCTGACAGAGGTTCTATGACCTTGTTTTGGTACTCACTCAACAAGAAAGGTGTTCTAATTATTTTGCTTAGTAAGGGTATAATAAAAATATTAAAATGAGTGTGAATACCAACTGAATCATATTTTAATTTTTTTTAAAGCATATTATTATTAGTATAAAGCTTAACCCATCAGAAAATTTTTTACTAATAAATTTTAATAGGATTATTATTTTTTATTAAAAAGTTGAATTCTGGGACAGATTTATTTGTAGCATATTCTAATTTTAGTAGTTGATTTGTGGTGGTATTCTTTTAGGTGAGTGCTTTTTTTTTTCCTTTGGTATTTTGCTTTTCCCTTTTCCTGAAAAAGCCATACATGGTTGGCAGCTGTGGAGTGCCTTACACGCGTCGAACGGAGCTTGGCTCACACCGAATAGTTAGTCACCAAAATAATTAAGTAGTCTAACATCACCACTATCTGTACGTAGTCATCACTATTTTTACGTGAGATATATTTAATTTTTTAATTTATTAAAAATAATAATATTTAATCATATTTGTTTATTTGCTTTATTACTTGTTTTCCATTATTACTTATTGGAATTGTATACAGATAGAGATTAGCCTACTCTTCCACATGCTCACAGATGGATCCCGAAAGCTGAATAAGCTTTTAGCAAGTTATAGTAAAATAATAATTAAGGAAGGGGAAATTGAATAGTTTTCTTGAATTTGATGCCTACACCTACCATTTAGTATAATAATCTGTGTGCAGCAGTACCTAAATTAAAAAAAAAAAATCTGTTTCCTCTTTCAGTCCTAGGTGGCTCTAATATGCGGTTTCTTAAACCTGGTATTGAAAATTCTGTTCTTTAATTAAGACTGAAACTGTGATCTTAATCATAAAACTGGTATTATTGAAAGTTCAGTTGTTTAATCTACAGTAAAACCGTGGTTTTAATATTATTATTTTATTTAGAAAAATATTATTATTACTATTATTTATTATTGATATTATGACTATTACTATTATTTATTATTGATATTATGACTATTACTATTATTTATTATTGATATTATGACTATTACTATTATTTAATATTGATATTATGATTATTACTATTATTTATTATTAATATTATTATTATTATTTTTTATTGGTATTTGGCCACTTGATATTTATCTATTCAATGCCACCTTAATTGGGTTCTGGTCAGTATAAAAAACACTTAAAGGAAATAATGAATTAAGTAAAAGAGATAATAAATAAATAAATAATTTAATAAATAAAAAGAGAGTATCACACGTGTGGAGTTTAGATTTATATATTAGAAAGTGGGAGCGACCATACTGGATTACATCTTCTGCGTAATGAGTGGTGCCAGTTGTAGTGTACGTGCCTGATTGAATAGGAATAATCACTACACAGACTTATCAACAAAAAACCAAAACTCCTACTAACTAGACGACAAATTTAGAAACTTGTTGACCTCTTCTTAGCTGGATGGAATACCAGGAGAAATTGTTGTGTACTCTCATAGTAGTTCAAAGAAATAAATCTATACCCTTGTGTAAAATATGTATATCTATATCATTTTCATTTCTGTTTTAAAAATTTATTTTGAATAATGAAAATGTGTGACGCATCTTATTTATACACTTCTTTCTGGTTGTGAACAGAACTAAAAGAATTATAGTTGCTTAGGTTTAAGTTTATGTTTTGGTCTATATAAGGTTTCATCTTATTTTACATTTATAATATTATAATTTCAAGAATGTGCATTCTAGTTCAAATATTTTCTTTTATTCTCTTCTTTTCTAATCCCTGCATTTTTATAAACTTGGAAGTAAAGATGAAAGTTCTTATTTATTTGTTTAATGGGTTATTTTCTGTCTTATTAAGGTGTTATGTATTGAAACTAAAGATAAGTGCATCTGTGATTTGAGTTTTGAATATTGTTTGTTTGACAGCTCGTTAGCCCTGGCGCATGGTTGTGCGATCTTACCTTGGAACGATACGAGGTTAGGGAGAAGAAAATATCCAAAAAGGTAAATGGAATGGGAAAAAAGAAGAACATCCCATTTCTAAAATTATGAGAAGACGATGTTTTTGTGACACATAAATAAAGAAATAAAATTTATTTTGATGCAGAGACCAAGAGGTTTGAAAGCAATGGGAAACATGGAGTCTGATTCTGAGTAGAGAGATAAGTGAATGATGAGGCTATGAATGTTGAGAAGTGAAGGTGCTAAGCTTTATGTTTGGTAAGGATGTAGGAAATGCATGGATTTTTGTAAAGCATGGCATGACATCACAGCTGGGTGTCAACTCATCGAAATCAAAATATTAAATATTTTAGCTTTGCCACTGCTTAGCTTAATCTCCCTGCCTTCATTTCCTTTCTTTCCTAGTCTGGAAAACTGCTTTGGAATTGCAAATGACTAGGTGTTCCTCAAGGAGGGGCATTTTCACTAACACAATGTGTCTCACAACACCTTTGACAACATTTTCTATTGTTCATTTTATCACACAAATTATCATTTACCCCGTCATTTTTTATGATAATTTTAGGTTAAAATAATATCACTATTTTAGTAATGGGGTTGCCGGACACTTATCAAACTTAAGAAAAAATTGCATGCTCATATAAATATTTTGTTTAAGGAAAGTCTAGCATGTACATGCCAATGAATTAGTCAGCTTATCATTTTTTGACCCCTTTGTCATTAATATGTAGGTAATGGTTATGTCTTTGTTCACTCTTAAAATAGGATTAAAAATATAATTTTACACATCTATAAATGAATATATAATATTTTTAACTTGAAATGTTGAATTTAAAATTTATAATTGTATACTATTATTCTTACCTAACTATCATCGGTTTCATGGGTTGCTCAATTTTTTTTTTTAAAAAAAGAAATTATATATATTTTTTACCTTGTCTTTTATAACCTTTGTAAAATTTTATTCTTAAATCATCTTTATCTCTTTCTTTTCTCTCTTTTAATGATTTTTTTTTTGTTTTTTAGAAATTAACTACACCCTTCGTGCCTTGTTTGTGATCTCTAGCAAAAAACATTTTAAAATAGAGCATCTTCTAGAAGGCTGTCATAATTTCCTTTGTTGAATTGAAGTTCATACCTCTATAACAAGTAAATGATCCTTAATCTTTTTAAATAATGGGATCATGTGTCAGAGGAATTTGTTTGTTCTTAGGTACGATGATGTGTGTTGTCTTAGTTTTCTTTTTCCATGTTTCCATCTATCTTTGACCTAGCCTTCTTTGATGATTATTACCCTTTCTATACCCAAATCAATGATGAAATCTCAAGCAATTGCTCATAAATGCTTTGTTGTGATGAAGTATGGACTCAAGACTACTCATTAAAAAGTGAAGATAATCTTGGTTAAAGAAGAAAAAAGTGTATACAAATAAAAAGTGGAGTTAAAATCATCAATTTTTAATATTGATAAGTATCGGTATGCTACACAATCAATCACTTTAGGAATTGAAGTGCTTTTTTTTTTCTTAGATTTCTTGAGTTTTAAAATCCTAGATTCAACTTCATTCTTCCAAGCTGGAATTAAATACAAATCCTTATGTTTTTATGTACTCAGTAACTCATCCTTGTGAATTTTTATTATTAAATATTTAGTTGCATTTCAAGTATTTTATTTGATTTTCATTAATTATTCTTTTTTAAAGTAATGCAATTAATAAATTATTCAAATACTACTGAATTTCAATCACATACAAGACTAATGAAGTGATGAGTCGGAACCATGTGTTAATAGATGAGTGACTTGACTTATTTAATGATATTTTATTTTTTAAAATTATTTAATATATTTATATTATAGTAAAATAAAAATAGATAGATTTAATTCATTTATTTTATAACAATACAATAAAAGTGTTTATTTTTTTATCAAATAAATTAAAAAATTAAGTGTCAACTTACATAATTTAACAAATAAATTAAATATTTATATTATTTAAATATTATAATATTTAAAAATATTATATTATCAATTTACATAATTATAATAAAAATAGTAAGAAGTTTGTTTATATCAACCCATACTTAACCAATTCAAAGTGTTTAACCCTAAATTGGATTCAATTTAGTCCACCTTTATGAAAATTAACAGTGAATATCAGAAACCATAATTAAGTGAAATTAGGACATGTTATAACCTATTTCGATATCTTTACATATGTTGAGGTGGGACCACTTTTGGAGTTATGCCAAGACTGTTTAATTGTTTAATTAAACCATTCAATGGCAAAACTATGCCCTGTACGAGGAAGAGATAGAGATGAACATTTGACTGAGCAGTTGAAGCTGTTTGGAATTGTTGTCGTGGTCCAACCATGTAACAGTCTCTTTCTTTCATTTGTGTCATGTACGTATATGTATGATATGTATCAGTATTTAATATTTTAAAATATTATATTGATACTAGTATCTAATATATAAATTAATAATAATTTTATAATAATAATCATTTATAAATTTTTATATTAAAAATATATTAATTTATATTTATATTTATAAAAATAATTATATATTTATAAAAATAATTATATATTTTTTAAAAAATTATATATTTTTTAAAAAGATTATATATTTTTCAATATGTATATATATCGTATATTGTGTTCTATTATTTTTAAAATTAATGTATTTATGTATTATATTTGATAATAGGTAAAGTTATTACAATTATAAAAGTTATAATCTGAAATAATAAATTTGAAACACATATACAATTTCAATCTCCCAAAATTAACAGGAATTTAAAATGTTTTGGAAAATCTCTCAAACTTAGCCGTATATTTTAAAGTTTAAGAGAATCACGTAATTTTATTAAATTTGGATGACAAAATCCAAATTTATTATAAACCAAAAATACAATTAAAATTTAATTTATATTTGGAGAATGCATTCTCTCCTATGGAAAGGCCGGTTTTCTTAACTTTATATGTTTTAAAATTCATTATAATTATTAAAAAATAGATAAAATAAGATAATTAAGTTGTTATTTTTAATCAAAATTAGAATTTGTTCTCTATAATACGTGACATAGAAAATCATTAAACATAATTTAATATTATTGAAACCAAAATCTAATTATGATTTATGAACATCATAAATGTATTTTTTTCTTTCGAAAAAAACAAATAAAAGCATTATAGATTTTCACCAAAACATATTAGCAATTATTAAAACAATTTAAGGGTTTTCTAAGGGTGGCTAAGGATACAAGTCAAAAATAATTAATATGTATTGAATCATGGAAAACTTCATTATTATTTGTAATATTAAATAAAATCTGACATAATAACCATTAATGTAATTTTATTTATTTAAATGATTAAAATGTTCATAAGTATTACATTTGGATTTAATATTTTATTTAATGTTCAAAAATAAAAATTAAAAAATAATTAAATGATAAAATAATTATATTTTAATATTACTATAAATTAAAATATAATTAAAGATAAAAAGATTTAAATTAATAAAAAAAACCAACAAATAATATTGTTAAAGGTCTAAAAAGTTTACAAAAAATAAAAAACAATTAAAGTATCAATTTAAAATAATATTTCAACATATGAAGTTTTTAATTATAAATACATAAAACTAGTAATATAAAAAAGTTAATTATCTAAATTTTTAGTAGGAACCTTAAAATTTTTAAGTATTTATTTTGTATAAGAATTTCTTGCTTAATAATAATTTTAAAGGATAGTTTTGTCTATATAAAATCTATGATACGTATTTATATTATTTTAACCGATGAACTTAATTATTTGACTTTCGATATAAAAAAATGGTGGAACTGATTTGTATTAATTATTCTTTAGCCGCTCTACCCAAACCCACAAACTTATACTTCATTTTCTTCTATTACAAGTTTTTAACAAGGGAAAAGGAAATGTCTTTATCAATCCTCCATTCAAACAAAAAATTTTTTTTTTTCTAAAATCTGAACAAACTTTATTTCATAAATTTAATTTGTGGACCAATCTCTTTTTTCGTCTTGGCAAAACATAATTTATGACAAACAGTATTCCTATTCGAATTCGAATTCAAAATATATTATTACTTTGTAATTTTACTTTTTTTTAACTTAAGGACCTCCAAATTGAAACCCAAAAGGGTCTTTAGATATAATATTTTTCTATCTTCTTTTAATATTCGAATGCTGTTGCGAAAGTCGTTACCAAAATTAAAGAATGGCCTCAGACCATAGATAGCATATCTATTTATATGAACACCTGAATTCACAGAAAAACTAAACAAAAAATAACAATATAATTAATAACAAAACACTACAAAGAAGCACAAACTAGAAAATAAAAGAAATCCATTATGTACCAAAACAAATATCACAAGTAATAATACTCAAGTAATGGCAAAATAACTAAAGATCCAGAAATGAACATATGAAATCTCTGCACATCAACACATGAGAGAGCTATATACTACTGGGCAAGCCTCGATCTCTGGTAATCCACACAAAAAAATAGAGAAATTGAAAATCTCAAGGCGGAAGCTCGGCATGTTCAGATCCTGTGAGAAGATCCGAAGACGAGAGCAACGGCGGCGGCTAGAAAACCGGCGACGAAGGAGGGAGAGATGACGGGAGCGGGAGAGGTAGGACTAGGCGCCGGCGCATCGGCGGCGTAAGCGGCGGAGACGACGGCAAGAAGGACCGTCATTGTGGTGATGGTTAGGACTTGAGAGGAAGCCATTGTTTATCACTGATTTAGGGTTTTGATCGAAGGAGTGTCGCCAGATAAACCAACGACAATGAATTGCGGCGAATGAAGTGAAGAAGGTGAGGGAGTGTTGTTTATATAGAAGGGAAATGAGTTGAGAAAGCAAGGGTATTTTGGGAATGCAGAGAAATTTACAGAGTGGCTATTATAATTTGAGTGGGTGCTGTGCTGTTACAGCTGGTTCTGCTGCCAAAGTTTGGCAAACCTGTTTTTTCTTCTTCTGTCTTTTTAATAATTTCCATTACTGTATTATATTTTCTCAATTAATTAACTAATTAATCAATAAAAATAAACTAAAAGAAGATTTAGGGGATCATCAAACTGCATGACTTCTGCAGGAGAATCTCTCCCCACCAAAGACAACAATAATTCTTCTACCTAACAAAAATATTTTCTTCAAATGACTGTTTATTATTTTTAAATGTTAATAAATTAATTCTTCCAAATGCACTCACGATGGTTTACCATCGTAGAAATTAATTTATTTTTAATCATATTAATAGATGTATACAATACACGTGGTCTGACAAAAGTTATTCATCAATAAAGTTGATAGATATTTTGTATTGATAAATAATTATTCAAAAATATACAAGTGGGGATTTAGTCAGCAATAAGTAGATTACTTATTTTATACAGATAGAACATTTAACGAATGGAAACTATTTTGTACCAGGCGTTTTTTGTTTTTTATTTTAGTTTTCGTTCTTCCTTTTGTTTTCTCTATTTATATTTATCATTCTTGGGGTTTCTTCCTTCTGCACCTCCAATTTTTTTATGCATCCCAAATTTTATTGTATGCCAAATATGTTTTTTCAGAATATAAATATATATATATATATATATAATATTAAATTAATTAGATAACCAGTAAATATTGTTTATCAAGTGTATTTACTGTGGAAGTGCTATATTTACCCATCCTCGCACCCTTAAATTACTAGATTTTGAAAACCGGTTTCGAAATCCGGTTTGCAAAAGAAACGAATTTCTGATTTAAGGTAAAAGTTAAGTAATTCATTGAACTTAGAAATTTGTTGGATTTGAAAATCTAATTTAAAAATTTATCGGATTTTAAAATTCAGTTAAAGAACGTAGCGAATTTTAAAATCCGGTTAAGAAATTTACTAAATTTTGAAATTTGATTTAAGTAATTATCTGATTTCAAAATTTGATTTAATAATTTACTTTATTTTGAAAGACTTGTTGATTTTTTTTTCTTCTGTTGTATAAAACTTTTGTATACAAATTTTTTGTAGGTTAGACCTCTCAGATTGTCTTTATTTTTGTTCAAAAATTTTATTTGATTCCTCAGGTTTAAAGTCATTTTAATTGGGTTTTTATGTTTTAAAATGTATCCCAATTTAATCATCTTTATCAGTGCACCACTTATGGCATTAATTCAGTGTGATGTGTCACCTTATGTTTCTTTTTTTTTTATTTTTTATGAATTTGGAATTTTTTAATTTAGAAAAAATATGTCAAGTGTCAAATTAGGACTATGTCCTCGTGGTTTTTTACTTTTTAATTTAATTTTATTTTATTTTAAAAAAACTGTTACATGTCAAAAAAGAGTCGATGTTAACTCATGATTTTTTAAAATTTTTAATTTATTTTATGATTTAAAAAAAATTGTCACATATTATTGTTGATGTGAAAAATCTCAATTTGGTTCATATATTTCTTATTTTGTATCACATTAGTCTCAATTTCTTTTTAAATGGGAGCAATTTCATCCTTTTTAAATTGAGATCAAAATTAACTTTTATACAAATATTGTAATGATGAAAAAAAAAAAACTTAAATGTCACCCTAAAACCCAGTTGAGTTAGAAAAATTATATTTATTCATTTTTTAAGTTTTGGGATTGTATCAAAATTTAAGAACTTAAAATATATTTAACTCAATATATGTGTATAACTTTATTTTTAAGGGTACTGCTGACCAATGTCCTAAGGACACTGCTTAAGGTGTAATTAATGAACATTGAATTTTGTAAAAGTTTATAGTCAACTGTTATATTGAATTAATTTTGATCTTAATGATTATTAATGCAATTTTACATTATTTAAAGGATAAAATTGTTCATAAATATTATACAGTTGTAATAAAATAACTATATTTTAATGTTGTTAAAAAATTAAAATATAATTAAACGTAAAAAAACTTAAATTAACATAAAATAAAATATTATTTGCTTTTTTTTATTTTTTTCATTTAATTATATGTTAATTTTTTCGAACATTGAAATATAATTATTTTTTAATTTTTTTGTGTGTATCAAATAAATTATCAATTATAAATGTGTAATATTTATGGACATTTTTGTCCTCTAAATAAAAAATAATTACACTAATAATTATTAAGATTATAATTCATTTAATATTACAGTTAACTATGAATTCTTATAAAATTCAATGTTCATTAATTACACCTTATTATGAATTTTTACAAAATTGAATGTTCATTAATTACACCTTACTATGAATTTTTACAAAATTCAATGTTCATTAATTACACGTTGAGAGCACGGATTAAGATATTTTTGGTCCAGCTAACCAGTGGCCTGAAGATAATTTTTAGGTCCAGTTAATGAATGTTGAATCCTGTAAAATCTCATAGGTAAGTGTAATATTAAATGAATTATGACCTTAACAATTATTAGTGGACTTTTACTTTAGGAAGAGGACAAAAATGTTCATACATATTATGCATTTATAATTAATAATTTATTTGATGCACAAAAAAAATAGTTAAAAGAAAATTAAATAACAAAATAATTATATTTTAATGCTACTAAAAAGTAAAATATAATTGAACATAAAAAATTCATTAACATAAAATAAAATATTATTTATTTATTTTTATAAAGGTAATATTATGTTAATTACTTCTAATTTTTTATTAAATAAATAAATTTTTTTTTGTTAAATTATGTTCAATTATATTTTTAAATTTTAACAACATTAAAATATAATTTTTTAATTTTTTAATTTTTTTAGTTGTGTAATAGATAAATTATTAATTACAACTATATAATATTTATGGACAATATTAATAAAAATGTATTAATAATTGTTAAGTTCATAATTTATTTAATATTACAGTTACATTTAAATATTGAATATTGACCTAATTTCATAAATACAATTTTACTTTATTTAGAAGACAAAAATGTCCATAAGTAAATACAACTTTAATTAATTGTTTTTTCAATGCAGACCTATAAAAAATTAAAAAATAATTAAATAATAAAATAACTATATTTTAATGTTAAAAAAATTAAAATAAAATTAAATGTAAAAAAAGTTAATTTGAAGGAGTGGAAAAAAATATTACGAAGAAAGGAAAAAGTTTTTCATATGAAAATACAAAAATTATAACTTTCAAAGATTTTTATTTTTACAAAAATGAAAGACGATACATTTCAAATATATCAAGTTTTTATTTAAGTTATTTTTATAATTTTTTTTAGTTTATGTTATTTGAATGTTCAAATATATTTTAATTTTTAACGACATTAAAATATGACTATTTAATTTTTAATTTTTTACTGTGTAATAAATAAATTATTAATTACAACCATATAATACTCATGGACAATATTATCTTCTAAATAAAGTAAAAATATATTAATAATTGTTAATTTCGTAATTTATTTAATATTACAGTTACATATGAATTTTTATAAAATTTAATATTTATTAATTATACGTTTAAGTGCTCCCTTGAGACACTTGTTAGCTTTCTCTCTATTTTTTTTATGAGAATGTTAACATGTGTCTGACACCTAGGTAAGCATAATTAAAATGTCTTGAATATTATTAAAGAATGTTGACCCAATAATCATAAATACAATTTTACTTTATTTAAAAAATAAGAATGTCCATAAGTAAATACAATTCTAATTAATAATTTATTAGATGCACACCTATAAAAAGTTAAAAAATAATTATATTTTAATATTACAAAAAATTAAAATAAAATTAAATGTAAAAAAATTTGAAGGAATGAAAAAATATTATGAAAAAAGGAGAAAGGTTTTCGGTGCAAAAATTATAATTTTCAAAGAGTTTTTTTTTTTTTTTACATAAATTAAAGACGATACATTTCAAACATTTTAACTTTTCATCGAAAGACTCTTCAATAGTTAAAGAGATATTTTTTTTTTGTCATTCCTTCAATTTTTTTCTTACATTTAATTATATTTTAATTTTTAACAAGAACCTTAAAAACACCTATTAGCAACAACCTTCTTTTTATATTAAATAAATAGATCGGTGAAAAGTTATAAAAGCCAAAATAATAATTTTGTAATAAATGCAAAAATAAATGAGTGATTAGTATTTAAACTGATAGTCATGCAAGTTTAAGTTGTAGATGTCTGGTGGTGTAGGTTAACATATAAGTGGAGAAAAGAAATCAAATTAAAATGAGAAAGACAAAGGCTAAAATTTTGTTCCTTTGGGCATTTTTTGCATTGTGCATCAGATTCAACGTTGAAGCAAAGCCATCATCAACGCTAGAAACAGAAATTGAAGCCAAATTGAGGCAACTCAACAAGCCCGCTGTGAAAACCATCAAGGTTTGCATTTCCAACATTCTCTCATTCTTTTTCCAGATTTTAACTTTTTTAAATGCTCTCAAATTCTTTATTTTCATAAAACCAAATCATCAATGCTTCCAAAAGCCTAAATTTCTCATCTTAAAGAGAAAATATATTAAACAGAACTTCTTAAACTTTGTTGGATATGTTGTAAAAAAAACATTCTATCACAACAAGTGCCGGGGAAAGTACGAAAGGGTTGACTATTTCATCATCAATTTCATCAGTGAAATTATTTAATGCAAGATAGAAGTTATTAAAGTCAAGGAGATTATTGCTAATTTTAAAATAAATTTCCAAGTGAGTTGAATAACGTACAACATAATAAAGTTGTTTAAACATTCGTCTCAATTTTTTTAGAAGATATTTATCTTCTTAATACCTAGCATTACAAGTTTGGTTATAAAAAAAATTAGTCAATAAAATTATTAATTTTCATAATTTTATTTTGATAATATGTTTATTATTTTTATACTTTTCTTTTGCGTAAAAGTACTTGTCTGCTTAATACCCGGCTTTAGAAGTTTTGGTTATAAAAAATTAATCAATAAAACTATTTGAATAATATATTTATTTTTCGATATTTTTTAATACAAATATTTTCTATTTATACTAAAATTTTAATTTTCTTCTCTTACTTATATGTTCTCATTTGTAAATAAATACACAATTTTTTTCTCAAAAAGAGATATATGAAACATTTTTTTTGGAACTTTAGAAAAGAGAGTATAATTGGTAAAATTATAATTAAAGTTTTGAACCCTACAAACAGCAAAACTTAAATAAAATGAAAACTGACAATTGAAAGGAACGTAAGACATATATTTTTGTGAGCTTGGTTATTTGTATAGAGTCTAAAATTTCTAGAAATCTAATTCATGAAAAACTTAGAAGTTATTTGAATATTTTTTCTATATGTTGTTAAAAGATATCTTTCAATGATGCTCTCAAAATTTAAAAGTAAATACATGTGCAGTATATATATGATTTTTAATTTAAGAAATAGAAACAAATTAGAAAGGTTATATTTTTTTTTTTTTTGCAGAGTGAAGATGGAGACATTATTGATTGCGTCAACATCTACGATCAACCAGCTTTCGATCATCCAGCTTTAAAAAATCACACTATCAAGGTCTCTCGTTATCTTTCTATATGATCATTTAATTTTAAATGAGTAGTTTTGGCATTAAAATTGTGATTATGTTGACGATTTTATTTTGTCTGAGTCTGATACAACAACATCTGAGTATGCATCTTAATTTAAAGAATGGATGTGGCAGATGATGCCTGATTCAAGCACAGAAGATGATTCAGAGTTAGAGCTATTTCAGACATGGCAAAGGAGTGGAAGTTGTCCAAAAGGAACCATTCCGATACGCAGAATCTTAAGAGAAGACTTACTCAGAGCTGATTCTCTTCATACCTTTGGCCGGAAATTTTCTCCGCATTTTCAGAATTTAACAGCAAACCAAAGAAAGAATTTTATTCCACAAAATCGTTCGGTATGTGTCGATTAATATCACTACAGTTTATTGTTAGAAGTTCAACAACTACTACTAAATCTTAATTATTACAGTCAGCATATCTTGTGACGATGGGATACAATTATATCGGTGCACAAGCAGACATCAATGTTTGGAATCCAAGGGTTCCTGAGGCAGGCGAGTTCACCACTGCTCAAATATGGCTTAAAAACAATAACAATCCCTATTTTGAAAGCGTGGAATCAGGGTGGATGGTTCGTTCCTTACCTTCGCAAAACTTAGCATGTTCTACATTCACTAAATAACAAACATCACTAATGCTTTATTATTATTATTATGATTTAGGTGAATCCAAAGCTATATCGAGATGGGGCAACGAGGTTTTTTGCCTATTGGACAGTAAGTTATTTTGTTGATTAATTGATCTTAGTTTTGTTGTTGTTCAAAGATGAAATATTGGTGTGTTGGTTGATTGTGGTGCAGAGGGATTCATATAGGTCAACAGGGTGCTTTGATCTTACTTGTTCAGGATTTGTGCAAACAGGGCAGGTAGTGCTTGGTGGTGCAGTAAACCCTATATCATCACGTTGGGGGAAACAGTATGCGATTAACGTTGGAATGTTCCTGGTAAAAGAATGTTGGAATTATTACTATGATTATGTTAGAAATGATGGTAAAAGATTAAGATGGTGTTTATGATGAATGATGTATGATGCAGGATGCACACACAGGGAATTGGTATCTGAAATTGAACAAGAACATCGCCGTGGGTTATTGGCCCGCTGAGATATTGAGTTCTTTGAGGCACAGTGCGATATTGGTGGAATGGGGAGGACAGGTGGCAAGTGGCAACATAAAAAAGAACACCCCTCACACGAGAACACAGATGGGTAGTGGAGAGTTTGCAGATGGTCGATTTAGGGATGCGTGTTTTATGAGGAACATAAGGATCATGGATTATTCTCTTCAACTCAAGTATCCTAGTTATGTAAGTGCAATGGCTGATGAACCCTATTGTTACAGTGCTTTGAATGAAGCCAAATATGGGGCTGAGCCTGTCTTTTACTTTGGAGGCCCTGGACGAAGGCCACCCTATTGTTCCTGAGATCCATTTTCAATAAACATATTTATTTAATTCTAAACTTCATTACTTATAAAATGTCTTAGATCTTAGAATTTTTATTATGGTATATAGTCATTGCAATACAATAAATTATTTCAAAATGAACAATGATATTTTTATTACTAGATTTTGACAATTTTTTCTTATTAGTATGTTATTTCAGTAATGAAATCATTCGAAGATTTTTCACATACTGAGAACCAAATGTTCAAATAAATATAAAATTGTTGATAGGACGAAACTAGAAAGAAGAAGAGTTACTCAATTCAAAGTGTTATAAATTATTCAAACATTGATGGATACCTATAATACACACTGATTGGATTTTAAATATCAGTGCAATGCAATTTTATCTCTAATGATAGGACATGTTAAAAGTTGACAAAAATATGAATTGAACTTGCAAATATGAATATTAATTATAGATAATTGTTGAATCATAGTTACAAATGTGAATTGTGAGTATTTTCTATAAGGTTTTAAACCCCATTTACATTTAAATAAATGTGAGTTGCAAAAAAGTATCATAATTAAAATGTTTAGTTATGGAAAGTTGAGTACTAAGATGAACAAAAAAATACAAAATTTAACATTTACATAAAGTTCAAACTAATTTTACAATAGTTTCTATAAAATTATGGAAGAGAAATTTTAAACATCTTTCTCACTATCTCTTTTTGGAAAGTTAGTCCTTAATCATATCATTATCTTGAAATTTATTCAAATCAAGTATTGTTTAGATTTAAGTCAGATCTCTTTTTTGTTGTGTGTGTGTTTTTCTTCTTGAAAATTCTTGGTGGAGCCAAAAACTTGATTAACTTTATGGAAATCTTCAACTTCGTTCATTTTATCAAAATCTTCAACTTTCTTCATTTTATCTTTGATTATCATCTTGTTTGTTATTAAAAGACATTTTTGTACAAAATAAGTGCCAAATTTTTTTTAGACTCTAATAATTTTTTGGTTAAACTTTTACTTAAACTTTATCTTTTTATTTTTCTTTGTGATTTTACTTTTAACATATTCTCTCTTTTTTAATTAGATTCACAAATGTTATTTTTGAGATAAAAGTAAAATTGAGTGGGGATCTCTAAAAATGACTGAGATGAATTATTCTCAAAGATAACATTCTATCTTATTTTAGTGTATAACAATATAAAATAATGTTATTCTAACATTACATTATAACATATTTAAATGATGTAAACATTTTCTCGTTTTGAGTGTATATTTCATATTCATGTGTATCTTCCTCGTATTTTAAAATTACAAAATTGGAAATGTAACTATCAAAAATTTTTCTTCCCTTCGTCTCTTGCTTTCGATGTTTGTTTTTAGTTTTAATTCTTAATTTGATGTTCTAATTTTATTTGAAAATTCATAAAGACTTTTAGTTTTTATCTTTTAATTTCTTTTTTTTAAATGTTCAATTTGATATTTTTTGTTAAATTAATGTTAATGTTGTGTCTGTACATGTTTAAACAGTTTTTTTTTTTAAACAAAATTTGCTACATGACAGATCATGATTGTGTCGTATGACAGTGGTAGTGTCACGTCCCATTGTTAACGTCAGTGGCACAACCATAGCCTTACACGTGTAGGGATGTCAATAAAATGCACTTGTGAGTATTCGCAGATAAAACTCGCAACGGGTAGAAAATAAATATTGTGAATGGATACATGAGGATAACCGTACATGTATTCTTTATACTCACATGTTAACAGATAAGTACGGATATCATAGTATCGGTACCCGTTATACTATAATTTAAATAAAAAAAATAAAAAAATATGATTAAAATATTATGACATTTATTTTGAATGAGTCATTATTTTTTATCAATTGGTTTTAAAAAATCTATATTTCTTTCTAAACTGTCATTCAGCACTTTTTAAATTGATTATTTGGACTTTGTTTGAAACTTATGAATGTTATGTATTGTATTTTATTTGAATTTATGATTAAAATATGTTGTTAAATATTTTTTTTTTGTAAATACCTGTGGGTATCCGTAAATATTAAAAAAAATATGCAGATAACGCATAACGAATATCCACACAAATATGGAAACGAGGATGGAATGGATATTTCTACCATATTGACATCCCTAGACACATGACAATTTTTTATTTAAAAAATAATTTAAAAAAAAAATCAACATTTGAATGATATGTACAAACACGACATTAACGATAATTTAACTTAAAGAATTAAATTAAAATTTTTTAAAAACTTAAAATACTGAATTGAAAAAAAAAATTATAAATCTTTTAAAAATTCAGATAAAATTAAAACCAAATTATGAATTAAGCATCGTTTTTAACATATAAATATGAATGAGATAAATGTTACTTTTTGGATACGAGAGATGATCAATATGAGCTGACATACAATAAATTAATAAATTTTATTAACTAATAAATAATGCAAAAGCAGGAATTTATTTGTCAAATAATTAATTTATAAAAGTCAACTCTATTATTCATATTATTAAATTAATGTAGCTAGACATAAATTTCAATTCATTTTTGCAATTGTATTTTAATTATTTTTAAATATTTTCTAAGATAATTATATAATGAGTAAAATAATAATTAATTTACTTTTAAACCTACAACAAGTATAAACAGTACAAATTTGAATGAAGAAACTGGGAATGAAAAAGGGAAAGAGGAACTGTAATTAATAATTTTTGCATTAAACTTTTTTTCTGACGCAATGATAATAATAATAAATAAATCAATAGAATTAACGGGAAAGAGGTATAAAAGTACAAAAGAACTAAGTTTGTAATAACTATATAAATAAATGAGTGATTAATATTTATTCTTCAAACGTATGCAAAAGTTTAAGTTGTAGAAATATGTTATCTTGTGGGTCAGCACAAATGGAAAGAAGAAATCAAACGACAACGAAGGAAATAAAATTTAGAAGAATTTTATTTATTTATTTTTAAAATTCATAATTAAAATTTTAAAAAATTTGAAATAAATGATGAATTTTAATTTTAAATATTAAAATTTGGAGACTTAAAAAAATATTTAACTCAAAAAATAAATATACGTGTATATAACTTATTTTTATAATAAAGAATATATAGGTGGAAAGGTATAAAAGTCAAAAGAATAACTTGGTAATAAATGCATGAATAAATGAGTGGTTGATATTTAAACTTCACAGGAATGCAAGTTTAAGTTGTAGATTTGTGTAGGTTAGCACGTAAGCGGAGAGAAAAAAAAATAGTGAAATGAGAGAGGCAAAGGCTACAATTTTGTTCCTTTGGGTATTTTTTGCATTGTGTATCATCACATTCAACGTTGACGCAAAGCCATCATCATTTGTAGAAAAACAAATTGAGGCCAAATTGAAGCAACTCAACAAACCTGCTGTGAAAACCATCAAGGTTTGCAATTACATCATTCTCTCACTCTTTTTGTTACATTTTTTTTTTCAGATTTTAATTCTCTCAAATTCTTTATTTTCAAGCTATGTGCTCACCTTTTTTATTTTTTAATAATAAAATTATAATTATGAAGATGAATATAAAATTATAATTTTATTGTAAATAGTTTTATCTAGAAATAATATTTTATTAAAACGATAAAATTATAAAATAAAGTAAAATTAATAAAAAATTACTAGTTAAAAGATAAAATTGAAAAAAAATATTTTCACCATATATCAAATGCTCTTTATATAATAGTATAGATAAATCAAATATTAATATTAATGCTTTTTAGAAAACTAAATTTCTCATCTAAGACTAAAATTTGAATTTTCTACTATTTTTTTTATTATCTTCTTCTATGTTTTCAAAATATATTAAAAAAATAAATATAAAAAGTAATATATTTCAAAAGTACAAAATAAAAAAGAGATAAATATGTTTTTGGTCATTTAACTTACCGTAAAAATTGAAATTAGTCTATCTTTAAAACTTTGGCTCAATTTAGTTTTCAAATTTTAAAACTTTGTAAATTTAATCATTTTAACCAAATTTTGTTAAATTTATTTGACGTTTCAAACACGTTTCATGATAGTTTCTTAACTAACATTGAAGCTGAAATATGTTCAACACAATGTAAATAACTCAAATGTTATTATGAGTCGTGTTTGAAACGTTAAATAAACTTAACAAAATTTAATTAAAATAACTAAATTCATACAATTCTAAAATTATGAGACTAAATTAAATAAAAGATTTGAAAAAAAACTAATTCTATTTTTAACTAAAAGTTAAGAAACAAAAACATATTTAACTCAATAAAAAACAGTTAAAAATTGATAAAAAAAGTTATAGCCCTGAAAACTAGCGTATCTCTATTAAAAAAAGTAAAAGAGATTAGCGCTAATCATGACAAAGCTCCAATTTGAAACACGAGCAAATTCATTAATTTTTTTGGAGGGAAAAAGTCACTAATTTTAGTTATTTTTATTTGTTTCTTATTATTATTTCTTTCCTAAAAGTTAATGAATCGAAGTTACATGACTTTTCCCGACAAAAAGTCATTAAATAGTGAAATTATTTAATACAATATAGAAGTTATTAAAGTGTCTAGTTTTAAAATAAATTTTTAAAGTGACTTTAATTGTGGTGCATAAATATTATCAGACATACGACACATATTAGATATATTAATATACTTATTTTGAAACGGATAAAATATAATATGATATATATATATATATATACATATATATAAATTAAAATAATATATATTATAGTTATCGATATAAATATTATAAATTATTGTCATGATCGAAATATCAATATTTTATAAATTAAGTATTTTTATGATAAGTATAAAAAAAAGAGTTGAAGAATGAATGCATCACATATAATTATATATAATTAAGTATGGTCTGACACATTGAAATTGTTTTTAAGTTCCATTCAATATTTTAGAAAGTATTTGTCTTCTTAATGTCCAAAATGTAAAGTTTGGTTACAAATTAATTAATAAAATTATTAATTGCCATAGTTTTTAATCAAATTTTTAATTTATTTGTATATTTTTGGCATAAAAATTTAGCCGGAGTAATAAATTTTATATTTGTAATAAAGTATTAATTTTTTCTCTTACCATGAAATAATTTATATTTTCTTTTTAAAATAAAGTATTAGTTTTTACGTTTTTTTCTTAAAAAGAAATATGAAACGTTTTTATTTATCTTGAAGTTAAAAAACTGAAGAGTTTAATCGATAAAATTATAACTAATATAGTTCTGAGCTCTAAAAATAATAAAATTTAAATAAAAAATATGACAATTAAAAGGAACGTAATAAATGTATTTTGAGAGCTTTGTTATTGTATAAAATATAAAGTAACTTTGATGATAATAAATATAAATAATTTAAGTAATTATATATTTGCGTCAATTTGTTTAGTGTTTATATCTAAATATTTTCTGTTTTATTTTTTATGTGAATATTTTATTAAAATTTTAGTCCTCGTTAATTTTGTAGAGGTGTGAAATGGACACAAAATAGAATTATAAGAACTAAAAATAAAGGAAATATTATAATAAGAATTTGAATGCAAAAAGTGTAAGTAACTGTTGCTAGTTATTTGCTATAATAAGAGACGAAATACTTGAGCATTTTATTTTTCTTGAAATCTAATTTTATATAGAGGCATAAAATATATGTGATTAATGTTTTAATGTAGGCAACTGTTGCTAGTCTCTGCAAAATATTACGATTATTTGGAAAATTAATCAGTTATAATTTAGTTGTATAGAGACTGAAATATCTCATTTAGCATTTCATTTCTAAAAGTCTAATTCATGAAAAATTATGCTATTTAAATAGTTTTACTATATGTTGTTAGAGATATCTTTCAATGCTGCTTTGAATATTTAAAAATACTTGTTCAGTGCATATGATATCTAATCTAAGTAATAACAAATTAGAAAGGCTTTATTATATGTTATGTAGTTATAAAATTTATTATTATTATCATTGTTTTTTTTTTTTATTGCAGAGTGAGGATGGAGATATTATTGACTGTGTCAACATTTATGGCCAACCTGCTTTTGATCATCCAGCCTTAAAAAACCACACTATCAAGGTCGTCTTACTCGTCTTCTTCTTAGTTGATTTTTATAATAAAAATAATAATATTGAATTATAATTCTTAGATAAAAGATTGGCACTTAAACTACATATTTAATTAAAAACTTCATAGCATTCATAAAAAATCATATAAAATTTACAAAATTAAAAAGACAATTTAAATAATAATATTTCAATTTTATAACTATAATGAAGCGTAGCAACTTCTTTTGTATTAATAAGTTGATGTGGTGGTAATCATGATCGATGTCTTTCTTGATATCATGATCCTAATTTATAGTAAGTAATAGCATTTAACGATTGGATTTTGCAGATGATGCCTGATAATTTGCTACAATTGGAAAATTCAACCACAGAAGAAGATTCAGAGTCACAGATATATCAGACATGGCAGAAAAGTGGAAGTTGTCCAAAAGGAACCATCCCTATCCGCAGAATTGTAAAGGAAGATTTACTCAGAGCTACTTCTCTGGACATCTTTGGCCAGCAATTCCCACAGCACTACGATAATTCAACAGGCGAAGAAGATGGATATGTTCCTCCAACTCGCTCGGTAATTTTCTCAAACACTATGTGACCAATTTTTATTCTGTTAGGGTAAATCGATTACTGCAACCTAAATTTTAGTAGTAGATAGAACTGATGCTAAGGTTACATTGTTATGCAGTCAGCATTTCTTCTGACAGTGGGATTCAACTACATTGGAGCACAAGCAGACATCAACCTTTGGACTCCAAGGGTTGCTCAGACAGACGAGTTCACCACAGCTCAAATTTGGCTCAAGAACAGCAACGGTCCCTATTTTGCCAGCGTTGAATCAGGGTGGACGGTGAGTTCCCCTCACAAACTACTGTATTCTACATCTCTATTGCATCACAACCCTCACTTGGTAAATAACACAAACACCAAAAATGCTTTCTCACCGCTATTGATTCAGGTGAATCCCAAGCTATATGGTGACGGGGCCACCCGATTTTTCGTCTACTGGACTGTAAGTGTATACATATAAGTATATCTTGGATGAAATATTAGTAATTTTGCAAAGGAGAAAGTAAAAAATTGGTGTAATTTCGGGATTTTTGATTTGGTGGGGGTGTGTGTTGCAGAGGGATTCATACAGATCAACTGGGTGCTTCGATCTTACATGTTCAGGATTTGTGCAAACAGGGCAGGTAGCGCTTGGTGCTAGCATAGGACCTATATCATCATTTTATGGAAAACAGTATGTCCTTAACGTTGGAATCTTCCAGGTGAGATAATGTTGAATTATTATTAGTACGTTAAAATTGATGGTAAAAGGATTAACGTGGTACATATGTTTTAGGAGCCAAACTCGGGAAATTGGTATCTGAAATTGAAGAACAATGTGCCAGTGGGTTATTGGCCAGCTGAAATTGTGGGGTTATTGAGACACAGTGCGACATCGGTGGAGTGGGGGGGACAAGTATCGAGCACGAACATAAGAAAGAAAAGGCCTCACACGACAACACAAATGGGTAGTGGAGAGTTCGGAAATGGTCGATATCAGCAAGCATGCTTCATGCAGAACATAAAGATTATGGATTATTCACTTAAGCTCAAGTATCCCAGAGATGTAAGTCCAGTGGCTCAAGAGCCCTTTTGTTACAGTGCCGTAAATGCCGCCAGACCAGGGGTCGAACCTATGTTTTATTTTGGAGGGCCCGGTCGAGACCTACCCTACTGTCCCTGATCCATAAATAATATCAATTACTGCATCATCATCATCAATCTTTCAAACCACTCTGTTTTTCCTTTTAAATAAGGTTGTGTATGTTAACCCACAAATCACCAGCTTTTGTCAATGCAATTCGTACTCTCTTTTCCTTTCTGTACTCGATTTTTGGCATCGTGTTGGTTGTAATTTTAATTCACTGGAGCTTGGCAACGACTGTGACCTGGAAAAAACACTTGAAGGAGAACCAATTCATTATAAGTGCTTTGAACTATCGTGGAACTTAACGTAATATAAATAGAAAAATGCAGTGAAAACTGTGAAATAAGCCTTAAAGGCCTTGTACCACCATCTCTGCAACTTACTGTGAATTTAAAATAGTTGTTAATTTTGTCAAAAGTCGCATATAAAGAAATAAAAACAACGAAATTTTAATTTAGAGACAAAATAATATATAAAAAAAATATATGCAAAAATTGTTCTAAAATTTCAAAACTGTGAAATAAGCCTTAAAGGCCTTGTATCACTATCTCTGCAACTTACTGTGAATTTAAAATAGTTGGTAATTATGTCAAAAGTCGCATATAAAGAAATAAAAACAACGAAATTTTAATTTAGAGACAAAATAATATATAAAAAAAATATATGCAAAAATTGTTAAAAAATATATGCAAAAATTGTTCTAAAAATTCAATGGCAAAAATAATAAAAGTTTTAATTAAAAAATAAAAATTAATAAAAGTTTTAATTAAAAAATAAAAATTAATAAAAGTTTTAATTAAAAAAATAAAAATATGACAGCTGTGGGATTTGAACCCACGCCCTTTCGGACCAGAGCCTAAATCTGGCGCCTTAGACCACTCGGCCAAACTGTCAGATGATTAAACAATCACACAATTTTATAAATAACGCCAACACATGCAACGGTGGTGAGTATAAACTGGACATTGATGTTGAGGCTACGTGCATTGTTTGATGTTGCTCCTCTAGTGGCTACTCCGCTCTCGATTCCCGAATTCCAGCAAGTTTATCAGAGGTTTATGTAGAAATTGTTTTCAAATGCATCAACATTATTGGGTTTGAGTCAGTTCCCTCCTGTGTTCAAGACACAGGAAAAGAGAGAGATCCCCTGACAATTGGAATGGCGTGCATGCCTACCCATGAGAAGAAAATGGTCTCAAAGTTATCACATGAAAATCGAGTAACATTTCCACTGGCTGATCCATTAGACCAAAAAAATCAAGTAGATTAACAAGTAATATTTCTATGACGATTACGAGTTCAAAGAATGCAATATAAGGGTAAAAAACGTCCCCCGAAACAGAGAAGAAAAACAGCACCTATGCGTAGAACGAACATGTATGGAAACAAGATACAATAAATATTACATTTTGACCATTTCTGAAATGCCACGTGTATCTACATACCAATGTGCTGTAACAAGGTCAAAACTAAGATAAAAAGTATGCAATAAAACAGCTTGTTTCATGACATAATACTCAAGAAAGAACAGAAACTAGATATAAACTGGTTGAACCATCACTACTAGACTGAGTCATACTGTTTCCTCTCTTCCTGAATTGATTGAAAAATTCTAGCTGCTGAAGCAGTTGCTGATATACGGTTGTGCGGCACGACTTTGATTACTCGAGTTGGTTGTCCGGTTTCAAGAGAGCGAGGAATAGACTCTGGTTCTGCCGGAACCATAGGGAAAAGAGGAAGAACATCCCTTCCTTCTGCAACTTGCCCTGTGCTTAATCCCAGTCCCATTTCACCAGGACTACTTGCAGTACTCCCCTGCAACTCAAAATCCTTAGATGTCTGATATTTCAGGACATGTGATAATGCTCCATTTGTGGGAGTTGGTAAATTACAAGAGCTTTGATTGTTTGTGATATGATCAGCTTCTCCTCCAGGTAAATGACCATTATTATACCTGTGAGAACCCAGTGAAGAGAACTGGTTCCCCTGATCAACAGCTGACTCTGACATGGTTGCATTCATAACTGTCATGCCATATGGAGGGAAGTAAGCAAGACTTCCTGGAGGTGTTTGTGGTGAAACCCCAAAACCTTGATGAGAAGTTGGGATTGCATAGGCTGGATTCATAAAATTACCACCAAAAGGAGCAGGCCCACATCCTCCACCATCTGTTCCTGTGAATCCAGGCCTGGGATATGGCTTGTAGACAAGCCCTTCGGAAGGAGTCATAACAGGAACTAACCATTGGTGCCCAGCTGACTGATGGAAACACCAAGGGCCCATTCCACTGTCAGCACCCACATTTGCCTGTTGTGGATTTCTTGGAAATGGGGTGTAGTTTGAAAGGTGGCTATCGTTTTTCACTGATGACAGAGATGTCTTGCCAACTGCATTCTCTGCAGAACATTCCATTTTATGATTTAACTTTTCAGAATCATCTTTGCGCTTAAGGTTTTGTTGCCAAGGTTTTACAACATATTCCAGTGAAAGTTTCTTCCGAGTGGATCCCTTTGGAGGAGACTTTCCCAGAAAAGTGCCGTCTTCAAGCAAAACCTCTGGTGATCCAGCAATTAGTTGTTGGACCTGTTTAAACATAAAAAAGACTTCATTAGTACGAACAAACTCCAAGAGTGTGCGTGAAAGAGAAGCTAATAAGCTTCCCATTTTCGACCAACACATGATGCTGAACAGTAGCAGAGATAATTTACCTTTATCAATCTGTGCAGCTCAAACACTTGGACAGCAAAAACTCTCTGTTGACTGTAGAGAGGAACAAGAGTTGGATCAAGAAAATTGCACAATACTCATCTATCTAATAAGGATTTGAAACATCTAGAATTGAAATAACAGAAAATGAAGCTATTGAAGCTAATAGGATGCACTGGCGTAGAACTAACTACCAAATCAAAGGATATCCAATCACATTAGGTAACTGGTTAAGAAAAATATCTTCCCGTTAACAATTTATATGGGTTACGCACCATGTACATCAAAATCATATCTATATGATATAATCGTACAAGTCTTCGGGAGGACCAAACATATTATTAACAAGATATAAATATGATAACCATACCCGGTTCACAAATTTAACATGCCATCGTAGTGTCATGAAAAGCCTTTGACATGGTTTAAAAGACAGTAAAGACTTGTATCTAAGGCCATTTAAAATTACCATAGAAAAAACATTATATAATTCAAAATAAATATTTGAACAATTTCTTTGTCTCTATTCAGAATAAGGACTGGATAACAAGGAGCATTGGAGCACACAACAAATTGTGGGAACATTAGCATTCAACAGTCACAATAAATCAACTACTCTAGAAAAAATGTAAAACTTCACTTTAAACTTCTTTTCTGGGGCTGGAGATAAGCACATATACATCAAATTCATGCAAAAAATATCTATACGATACGAAATTTATCCAAGCTATAGATGGCAAGACGACCTGACTAACAAAAGTGTGTATAAGTCCCAACCCAAAATTCTCAAAAGTAGAAAAAGAAGACACTGGATAAGTTACAGAAAAAGGGCGAAAGTCCCCTTATCATAAAAATCTCAGTTCACGAACTCTCCAAGTGTCCCTACCATACATCAAGGGTCATCCTGCCTTACTTGGTCCCCTTCTTAGTTCAAGTCCTTCAGTGTAGTGTAAGGAAACTTGCCCCAGTGGTGACATGGAGAACCAAGCAAGAGGAAACGTGGCTAGAAGACAGTGAATCATGAGATGATATGCTGTCACAAGGGTGCCCTCCAACATAGTATAATATTAAGACTGCTCACTGCCCTGTTGTAACCAGTATCCACCATTAAAACACTATTAAGGACTTTGATTTTACAACAACAACATCAACAACATCAACAAAAACAACAATAGTCATGTCCCACTAATGACTTTGAACATATACAAAATTCAAAAATAGAAGGTGCCTCAGGACTAGCAAATTTTCTTTCTTGAAAACAACATATATAACTCCTTAATTGAAATGAAAATATCCAGTCCACATGCATAGAGTAGTATATATAACTAAAGATGCATAAAAGGAGAAACCAACAATCAGTGATGAACAGTTTCCTAAAATCAGAGGACATATCAAACTTCCACCAAAAATAGAGCTTTTGGGTTTTGTAATCTAAATCTGTACGGTTTTCCTTGTCCACAATAGTCAACAATTAAGATATTGTCAGGTCCAATCAATTAGAAGAGTTTACGATTTATATGACAAAAAAATATTTCACAAGGAAAATAGACTTCTTTAAGACCGTTATAGGAACAGCCAATGCAACCTATAGGGAACATGACTTACTGGGCAATTGCTCTTCTAGCTTTCCAGAATTGCTTTTGACCTATTATTCCAACAACATCATCTGGTGAAATTTTCAATGTTGACAGATTGTCTACCGAGGAGATCTTTGAAGCATTGTCACTTCCATTTAGTTTTCTACCCTGTATCAGACTGCCCGTCCTGGCATCATGATGTCCAGTGTCATTGATTGCCTCAGCTGGATTGGTTTGGTTTGCTGTGGCGGCATTTCCATTACCAATCTTCCTTGAAGACTGAACAAGAGAACCACTATGTCCAATGTCATTGGATTGGGACCCCACTCCACAGTCCTGCCGTAAGCAAGCATCACCCTGTCTAAATCTGTTAACTTTTGATACATGACAATCTTGAAACTCTTGATTCGGAGTTACCTTGGCTTGCCTTACTATGGTGTCAATATTTTCTCTCGTTGATATGCTTCGGACGGACATTAATGGCTGGTCTTTACTTGTACTTACTTGTGGAAGACCATCAGTCTCACCTCGCGCATCTTTCCTGACATGTGAGGACGCAAACTGTTTGGGAACCCTTTCACACTCACTTTGCCCTGCAACTGAACAACCGAAATACCTAGTGCCTGTATGAGTGATTTTTTTCCTGTCGAAACTCTCAACACTTTTATCATTACACTGACCATGACTAACCCTTGAATGAACGTATACAGGAACCCTAAAGTCTTCTTCATATACCTTCTTTCTCTGTTCAAGAGAAGAAGTCAAATTTGCCCCTTCTGATTGGCGAGAGTGACATTTTTCTACTGGACGAATAGGTTTCTGCGATGGCAAATGAACCGGAAAGACATGATTCCTCTCAGGGACAGTCCCCTGCAAATAGGTAAATCCAATTCCAATCCAAACATTCAGAAAGAAAGACAGCCATCTCTTGCACAAAATAGTAAGAACATACACAAGAACAGAATCACTAATTGGCAAAATAAACTACTCTCATGCTAAACATACACACGAAATCATATCAATAACAATGAGAACCATAGGCATGGCCACAGAAACAGAATCCAAATATTAGTACCTGACTTGAGGATGCAGGGGGAGCAGTATTACTGGAAATATTTGGGTTGAGTGGCAGAACACCTGAATTGAACCTTTGAGAGGGAATACTAAACTGCTCATAGAGGGCCATCTTATTCCTAGGTGGTGCTCTTGGTCCTCCCTTTTCTGTATCATTGACATGTAGCCTAGGGAACATTGGCCCCATCACCTTCTCATCATCCTTCCCTCTCTTCATTCTTATACTTTCTAAGCTTACACCTAACAGTATACAATACCTTACCTTTCTTTCTTGTCCTTTTATGTCAAATTTTGCAATACATGTTTCTCTTATCCACAAATCCAAAACAACCTCTCACCGACAGCACAATTAACGTCAGATTAACACACAACCATGAAACTCCAAACAAGCTAGTAATTTGATGACGGTAGGAGCTGAATTTGTGGATATTGAATCTACCCACTTCTCGATGTGAAGTCAAATCTCAATCTTTCTCAATTGGGTACCCAGGGAACCTATGCAAGAATACAAATTTTCAGAACCGAACTCGAAAGAAGGCGAAAAGAAAAAAGGGAGAAAAAAAAAAAAAAAAAAAAAGCAATGAAAGTAAAATTGCGAATGATTACCGAAGAAGTTTGTAATATGGAAGGAGCGTTTGGGTTGGGAAGCGGGTGAGAGCAGAAGTAGTTGATGTGAGAAAAAGTAATGGCGGGAATTGGCAGAGAAGGCGAGAATTTAGGAACAAGAAGGAGTGATGGTGGGAGGGGACAGAAGTGAGGGAACAAATTCGAGAAGAAGAAAAGGAGAAAGAATGGATCATCATCTTAGAAAGGGAAAAAGAAAGAAAAGTGCAAACAATGTGGGCCCCATTTTTTGGATAGAACTAGAACCTCCCTAATGCACTAAATTTTTTAACTGGATTTTCTTTTTCTAATCTTCTCTTTTCTCTTTGCATAACATTCATGGATATACTTACATGGCAATTACTTTCCAATACACACAACACTTTTCTGCTTCCTTTCTGTTTCTTCTATTTTCAGATGGGAGAGTTTTCGTTCATTTTTTAAGATATTTTCAATGTCATGTAATAAAGAATCATGGAGAATAGTGTAAATCCACGTGTGGGGCTGTGATTGTTGCACGTCATCGTGGGCTTTTTCCCTTTTGGCTGCATTGGAATCTTAAAAAATGACAGACTGTGAAAAGCACCAAATAAGGCAGATTCCATGAAATCCGCAGTCGTCACTGCAAATGGATGTTATCTGCTCTGCTCCTACAGAAAAGAATCTAAGGTACGTGGAATTTAATCTACTTTTATTTTTTGTAACTTCATTAAATATATTTAAATATATTTCAAAAATATCAATATTTCATAATAATTATGACCTTTTATCCAACATCATCCAAAAAAACTTGTGTTGGCCGTTTTCAATCATTTCTATTCACAATACTGGTTAAATTGCAATAAAATATATAGGTTGCATTCATGACTTATATTTTCTTATTTCTACCAAGTCAAATATATACAGTTATAAATATATAATATCTATTGACTTCGTTGCTAATTGATTTTATTACAAAATTTAATTTATTGCCTTTGTTGTAATATTCCTTCTTAATCATATTTGCAAAAGTAAATTTATATTTATTAAAATTAAAAAATACTTAAATTCCTAAAAGGAGGATATAAAATTTTGTGATTGTAAAAGTGGTTTTAATATAACTGTAAGATTAAAAACTTTTTCTCGTAGTATTTTGGTTATATTTAAGTTATAAATCTTACAAGAGACTTTATTGCAAATTAAAAAACAAATCTTAAACATAAAGGTTTGAGTTTTGCATGAAACCTTTAGATTTTATATATATATATATATATATATATATAAAAGCATAATATTTTATGTTACTTTTAAAAGTTTTGTAGTCTGGGTAATCTATAACAATATATAAAATGGATTCTCCTTATACATTTTAAAATATCAATTTTATCCTTTAAATATAATAATTTATTAAATTTTTAAAAATTGATTGTTATTTTTATAAGTTTTTTTATAAAATTGGATGTCTTTATTTTTTCTCTTCTTCTTTATTTATCAATGATTATTCTTTCGTCTGTTTTTATATATTTCACTTTATTTTTAATAAATATAATTTTAATTTATATGTTAACTTAATAACATTTTAATATTATTATCTATTAATATAATATCACATATATTTAAAAAATAGATACACAAACGCGACAGCGCTAGTGAGAATAAAAGAAATGAAAGGAAAAAAATAATTATCGTTAGGTTTTAAATAAATAACAAAAGGTATAACTTTTTATAATTAAAAAATATTGTGTTCAAATGAAACCGTCTTATTAGATAACATAAATGAAGGCTTACTTTTTTGTTAGATATTACTACCACCGGTTTATTTCACACAAGTATATTTAAGTAAAGTTATTATGACAATAAAATTATTATTTAAATATTTGTTAAGTGCATATTTAAAATTTAAATAAAAAAAAATCATCCAAGAATAATTTTATCATGTATATATATTGGTTAACTGTGGTTCCCAGATTTGGTATAATTGTTTGGGTGCACGTTTTAAAGCGTAAATAAAACTTCACAGCATCAACACCTACAGTATTCAGAGAGACATCAGAAAACTTCATGACGGTTTTATTAATCAAATATGTCCGATGACAATAATTATCCTTTTTTTTCATTTTTGTAATTCTTTTTATTCATAATGACTCTCTTTCTTGAAAAATATTAATAAATTAATTTTATTCGTAATATTTCTTTCTGTGATAAAAGAATTGACATATGGATCAACCCAAGGAGGTTGTGAATGACAACCAGATGAGAGGGACATTATTATTAATTTATAATATATTTTATTCGCGACGAGACAACTCTATGGTTATATTCCGTGTGATGTCGTACACATACACTGTGTTGTAATTAAGGAAGAAACTATGCATAACGAACCAGACATTGGACTTTATTGATTGACATTAGAGATGGCAAATAAATCCGTGTCCGTAGGTATCACTCGAATCTGTCCCTGTTTTGACAGAAAATTTCCGCTTTGACTGGGTATGGGTATGGGTATGGGTAATATCCGAAATTTTCAACTGGAGATGGAGATGGGGATAGAGATATATATATACCCGCCCAAATACCCGTCCCCGCTTAAATTACTAAACTATTTATAATTTATTAAATAATCTAAAAAATATATATAAATAAATAATATATTTACACATAAAATATAATATAATA
>Ga0214542_1000513_pt1 | contig 70833 bp, 41 predicted proteins | sample CNSS1metaG_FD_160096 | JGI IMG/M metagenome (GOLD analysis project Ga0214542, IMG submission 160096) | Root nodule microbial communities from cowpea collected in UCLA plant growth center, Los Angeles, California, USA - CNSS1 | ecosystem: Host-associated > Plants > Roots > Nodule | place: USA...
TTTCTATATCAGCTCTCAACTATTATTTATATAATTAATAATTTAAGGGGAAACAGGAACACGCTTCCTTTACTGTCGAAGCATTCATTCCATGGGATGCAATGTTAGAATGCCTTATCGAGAAAAGTTAAATTAAACGGAAATTTGTTTATAAATTTACGTAATAACATAAATTACCCTCCAACGGATCAACAAAAGATATAAGATAAAACATTATATAAAAAATTAAAAAAAAAACTGAAATATTTTTTTAAATCTATTTGAATGAAAAAGACCCCGTCGTAATAAAAGAAAAGAAAAAATCCTAAATGTCCTTTTTTTAATTTCAAATTACTTAGTTGTCAACATTTACTGGTATAAAAACGAGGGAATTGAAGAAAATTTAAATGTTTTATTAATAGATAATTTATTTATATGGAAAGAGTGAACGGTGTGTATGAGCTAAGATAGGTTTATATATATAATAAATGCGGCGAAACGGACAGATATTAATGTAAGGTGCTGAAACAAAATTGGGAGTTATAAGATTTCATCATGGTTGAGTAGATGCCTCGTCAGAAGTTTGCCAAAACCTTTGACCATAACCTAAAGATATGTTTCTCACGTAATGCTGACTCATGCTCATCTTCATCTTTTATTCACACATTCTAATAATAATCATATCAATATTTCTTATAACCCCTCCCCAACCAACAACTTCTCATTTCTACTTAATTGGAATTTTCTGTTCAGGACTCCCAGCTTCCAAATTCTCTGGTCAGGACATTCAAGGACTATATACTATATATATACCCTCTTCCCAAACATTGTTACCACATTCATTTTCTCTCTGCATTTTTCTGCTCATTGCCAGCTATTCTGGTATTTTTTGTTTTCCGTGCGGGAGAGAATGACCATCCTCATTGAGCAACCCGTTCTACTTGGTATGGTTGTTTTTTCTTTTCTTTTTATTTTGGTTTCTGATTTTACATTACGTAACTAAGCTCGCATATTGCATGCATTGCAGAGTCGCATGTTGAAGGGAAAAATGTTCAGGTTGTAGAAACCAATGAGCTTGTTTTGGACGGTGGATTTCAAGTGCCAAACAATGAGTCGAAAGATGCATTTAATGCCCCGGAAATCAATTCATTTGGCCAATCCTTCAGGTTTTAATTTCATTCCATTCCATTCCATATTTTCTGATCTTGGTTTTTCTCAATTTCAAGTCTTAATTATATGCTTTTTTGTTTTGAATGAAACTGACTCGGGGGTTTTGAAATATCTGGCAGGGATTATGAGGCCGAAAGCGAGAGACAAAAGGGTGTGGAGGAATTTTATAGGTTGCAACACATAAACCAGACACACGACTTTGTAAGCAAAGCGTTTTGTTCAATTGTTTCCACCAATTTCGTGTCTGTTGGAGATTTCTGGAGAAGAAAACGCAATGCTGATGAAAATTCATTTTACTAATAATGCAGGTGAAGAGAATGAGGGAGGAATATGGGAAATTGGACAAAGCTGAAATGGGTATATGGGAATGTTGTGAATTGCTGAATGAGGTGGTGGACGATAGCGACCCTGATTTGGACGAACCTCAAATTCAGCATTTGCTTCAGTCTGCTGAGGCAATCAGAAAAGACTATCCTGATGAAGATTGGCTGCATTTGACTGCTCTCATCCATGGTAAATATACCCTTTGAATTTGGTTATATATTTCTGGTATTAAAAGTTAAAAATGTTGCGTGAACAGTGTTTCTAGTATTTATCTTTTGTTTTCTTGTACGCAAGGTGTTTGCTAAGAGTTCAACGTATAATTTAGAGAGATATTTATGCGTATCCTTGTTTGACCCTTATGATTTGAATATTTGGATCTCAATCTTTGTTTCCACCAATAGAGATTAACGTGATGTTGTTGACTTTTCAGATCTCGGAAAGATTCTTGTCCTTCCCAGCTTTGGGGAGCTTCCTCAATGGGCTGTTGTAGGTAAGAAACCTTCCTCTGTCATTCAATCATTGTTATCATCTGCATAATAATTAGCTTTGTTTTTATGTTCTTCACTCCAAATTTCTTTTCAAGTGTGAATAAACATTTTAGTTGAATTGAATGGTTAATTGGATGTTTGCAGGAGATACATTTCCTGTGGGCTGTGCCTTTGACGAGTCAAATATTCATCATAAGGTAATCAATTTCTCTGAGAAATATGTCAGGGAAAGTACTTTCTGTTCTAAATAAAATTAACAAGCCTAATATCATTCCTGACACAGTATTTCAAGGACAACCCTGATTACAATTCTCCTGCTTATAACACTAAAAATGGGATCTACACTGAAGGATGTGGACTAGACAACGTGGCCATGTCATGGGGACATGATGATTACATGTATATGGTGGGTCTCTGCAAAGTTTATGTAAACATGTTTTTAGCATATAGTGCTTCTTTTGAGGTCTAATAATGTGAACAATCATTGGTTTTGTGAAGGTTGCTAAAGAAAATGGCAGCACTTTGCCATCTGCAGGATTGTTCATTATCAGATATCACTCTTTCTATCGTAAGTGTTTTTTTCTTTTTGTCTGTGAACTTTGTTTTTGTGTAAACCAGCATATATATAATATGTGTAACATAATTGTGTAGCCTTACACAAGGAAGGTGCATATACTCACTTGATGAATGAAGAAGACTTCGAGAACTTGAAATGGCTCAAAATATTTAAGTATGTTTCTGTTTTCTGTTCTGTGAATTTGGTCATCTGTGCACATTTTTTACTGTTTCTCACATATATAATCTTTTGATATATTTTTGTGTAGCAAGTATGATCTTTACAGCAAGAGCAAAGTTCTTGTTGATGTAGAGAAAGTTAAGCCATACTACATATCACTCATTGAAAAGGTGAGAGTTAAATTCCAACTCTGCCTATTTTGTTTTGTATTTAATAAATTTTTTTCGATGTGTTTTCTTATTTTCTTTATTGTTACTTGCAGTATTTTCCCAAGAAGCTTAAATGGTGATTCATTTGAGGTCAAGGGAGTGAGGAGAATGACTTTAATTATTCTGACGAAGCGATTCAACGAATTATTTGGATTTTTTTTCTCTTTTATTCACAAGCGTGTTAGAATTATATTGAAAATCCATTCTATCATTCACTTGCAATTTGGTATCTTCTATCAATAAAATTATTCATATGTATAATGTAAAATATGATTCACATCTTTCTTCGTCGTTGTGCGATAAAGGTGGAGATTCATTGAGTGCTTAAATATTTCATGTTTAACATACTTCAACTTTTCGCGTCCTCCTCCTTTTCTTGACTTGTGATGTTTTATAAGTCAACATAATTTATTTTCTATCATAAGAAAAAAGATAAGTAAGAATATTCTATTAATAAAAAAAAGGATAAGTCTAAAATGACATTAATATTAGGAATGTTTTTGTTATGAAAAAAAATATCATAATTTATTGTAATCAAACCTCCTTCCTTATAAGTCAAGAAAGACGATAATGATTCTAATTAATTATCTCTATTTTTCATTTAAAATCATTTCATGAAGAAAATAATAAATAAAAACAAATATAATTAATATGCTAAAAATGTTAAATATTCAATATAAAACAGTCCTAAAATAAAAGTAAACAAAGTTAAAGGACTAATGCATATTAAGGAAAATTTTAGAATTACTCGTATAGTAGATAGGAAACTTTTATTTATTTATTTATTTATTTGAATTTGAAGTCGGAAAAAATGTATTTAAGTTTGGTTTACGGTTTAAAATATAACATTCCCACAAAATTTGGAAGGACACTAAATTCATCTTCCATGTTAACAAATGTTAAAGAAATAAGATGAATTTAAAATATTTGGTTGAAAAAACCAATAAAAAAAATAAAATATGAAGTTTATTTTTCTAATTACTGTCACTAAACTTTTAAAATAATTTTTGTTCTCTATTTAATTATAAACGTGTTAAATAAAAGTTTGGGATAAAAAAAAAATTAGAATCCTTTTGCATATAATATACACAGGACTTCCTAACTTATTCATGTTTGTTGCATCAACACAAGATCTCAATTTTTTCATGTTTGTAATGGGAACGTGATATGATAATATTATTTTTCACTTATCTATCATTATAATGTATTCCTTATATTAAAGAAAGAGTAAATGAAGTTTAGGTTTAAAAAATTATATTAAACATAGGAAAAATATTATAAAATGGAAAATTATTTGTTGACAAACTTTTGACAATATATATGTAGTATCATTTCAATGGATGAAAAAAAAAAAAGATTTGATAGACTTAAATAGAAAATAAAAATGTTTGGTGTATGTTGAAAAACTAACTTCGTCACAAAAAAAGTTTGTCAAAATGTTATAATCCTTATAAAAATAAAGAAAATTATTTTTAACAAAATTTTGTTGATAAAATTTTGACAATATACATATAAGAGCACCTCAATGAACGAAAGTAATTATTAATGTGACTTGAAAAGAAAAAAAAGTTAAATGTGGATTGAAAAATAAACTTTAAAAAATAAAAAAGTGTTGATTAAAATATCATAATCCATGATTTATATTGGTGAATTAACACTTGGGCATGAGACAAAATCATCACAAATATGATTTATGGAAATTATATTATTTTCGAAAAACTGTCCAATTATACAAAAGAGGACGAAAAAGGAATGTTTTAAACTCAAATTAAAGCTATATAGGGATAATTTGGCTGGTGATTTTTTTATGGATAAAATATATTTTTATCCAAATTGCAATGTAAGGAAGTAACAATTTTTTTAGGGTTGTTTAATGGTTTGGGTTAGGAAATGATCCTATCCAACCCAATCCAACCTTATAAGGTTGAATTTTATTTGTGATTGGATTAAACTTGACTTAATCCAAATAATATCTTACTTAAATGATTAATTTAGTACAAGTGATCTGTGACTCACTCTAAAATTCAATTTATGGTAATGTTATGGATAAATTATGTCATATATATGTTTTTATATACTTTGAATTAGTTTGAATAATTTATTATGACTTAATTTATTGACTTACTTTAAGTGTTATTGTGTTATTTTTTCTAAAACGGTTGATATCTAAAATTATATATTTTTTAACAAAAACTTAAATTTTGGCTCAATTAATCCAATCGAATCTCATTTAACCTAAAAGTAAATAAACTCAACTCAACCCAATCCAATATTTTTAATGGTTTGTGTAATGAGTTTCCTAATATTCAATCTAACATCTTTAACTCTAAAATTCATTTGTAATTAAGCATAACTAATTATGTAATATTTATGTACTCCGCGTTTATAGTTTATCTACAAAATTTTATCTTTTTAATTATGTATGGATTGAACCTTCTAAGTATTTCTTTTATATGTAAATAAATATATTCTTGTTGCTAATAAAAATATAAGTTAACCTAATTAAGTTTAATAGGATAGGATAAATTTTCTCTCCCTCCTTTTACATAATACTTATACAATAATTTAAATTATAAAAGTAATTAAAATATAAAAATAATTTATCGTTATTTAAATATAATTCCAAGGAAAAATGTTTGCATTATAATATTATTTATTTTTTTTTGAATTTTGTGTAATTTATTTATTATATATTTAAAAGGAGTAACTATATATGTAAATAAATAAAATTTTCTACAACTTTGTTAGTATTTATATATATATATATATATATATCATAATTTTTAATTTAACATATATTATTTATATTGTATCTATAATTACTGTGACGTATAAATTTAAATTATATTATTTATTAAATTATAAATTAAATAATACAATTTTTAAGATCTTAATCATACCTTTAGGTTTTTATATAGATTTTTATAATATGAAAATAATTATATAAATAATATATGAATCTTTATAATTTAGTTAAGTTTATTTTTATTAATTTTAATATTTTGTGTTTCTCAAACACTAAATATAATTACAAATATGTTATGACGAAAATATCCTATTTTGTTATTTATCATACAACGAATCAAATCCTTAAAGCAGGGACAGGGGTATTCCGGTAACTCCGTTGCTTCATAAAGAATGACATTAATTGGCCAAAACAAATAACAATTTTTTATCTGTATTTGGAGCTTCCAATTCATTTTGACCTTATGATCACATTAATATTTCCGATACATGAAAACATATAAATACCCTACCTTTTTTTTTGTTTTGAAATAATATTATTTTCCCATCCATTTCTCTCTTCTTCTCAGTCAAGATCAAATGGCCATCCTCAATGACCAACCTGCACACGGTAATTAGCATCAATGTTTTTTGCTCATAGCTTTCGTTTTTGCACAAATTAATTTCTTATCGCTAACCTAATTAATATTTCTTATCCTCACATTGCATGCACTGGGTCACAACTTCAAGGGAATAACGTGTCAAAGAATGAGGCGAAAGATGGATTTATGGCTCCACCTATCAATTCATATGGCCACTCCTTCAGGTTTAATTTCATATGTTCATCTTCTAAATTAACTGCAGGTGTTTTGTTTTGTTTCCAATTTGAAGTATTAATCATATCTTTACATTTATTCTAGTCTTTCTCTTTTGAATGAAACAGAGATTATGACGTTGAAAGCGAAAGGAAGAAGAGCGTGGAGGAGTTTTATAGGTTGCAACACATAAACCCGACATACGACTTTGTAAGCAGAGGAATATGTTGAATTATTTTCACCAATAAAACTTTTCGATTCAAACGAAGGAATTAATGAAAATGGTGATTAAAATGATGATTATTGATATTTGGATCTAGGCCAAGAAAATGAGGGAAATATATGACACTGGACAAAGCTGAAATGGGTATATGGGAATGTTGTGAGATGCTGAATGAAGTGGTGGATGACAGCGATCCTGATTTGGACGAACCTCAAATTCAGCATTTGTTGCAATCTGCTGAGGCCATCAGAAAAGACTATCCCGATCAAGATTGGTTGCATTTGACCGCTCTCATTCATGGTACATAAACCCTATATCAATCAATTTCGATGCTATACCCTATCAATGATCTTGTTGCCATGTTTCAGATCTTGGAAAGATCCTTCTTCTTCCTCGTTTTGGTTCACTTCCTCAATGGGCCGTTGTTGGTAACAACCTTCTTCTTCTTGATTCCACTTTGTTTTGAAATTTGAATAATTGGGAATTTTGATTGAACAAGTTAATTACTGGAATATTTGCAGGAGATACGTTCCCCTTAGGCTGCGCCTTTGACGAATCAAATATTCATCATAAGGTAAACCGATTTCGTGTTATCAATTACGAAGCATTTTATTCTTAAATAGATATTGATAAACCCTAATTGCATTCTTGATGAATGCAGTATTTCAAGAACAACCCAGATTGCCAATGCCCTGCATATAGAACTAAGAATGGGATCTACACCGAAGGATGTGGGCTACACAACGTAATGATGTCATGGGGACACGATGAATATATGTATTTGGTAAGCTATACATAAACTTCACCACACATGTATATATATATATATATATATATATATATATATATATATATATATATATATATATATATATATATATATATATATATATGTAAAATTATATAATAACAATGCATGGTGGTGCATTGCAATGTACAGGTTGCTAAGAAAAATGGCAGCACTTTGCCATCTCCAGCATTGTTCATAATCAGATTTCACTCTTTCTATCGTAAGCAGTTTCGACACAGACCATATATATGTTGCTTTATCTCTGGCCAACAAACGTAAATGAGAACAACTTATAATTAATTTTGTAGCTCTGCACAGGGAAGGTGGATATACTCACTTGATGAATGAAGAAGATGTTGAGAATTTGAAATGGCTCAAAGTATTCAAGTACGTATCTATAGTTTTGAGTTGTTTGCATTGATCTATTTCACTGTCATATAATGTATATAATTTTGTACATTATTCATCATGCAGCAAATATGATCTGTATAGCAAGAGCAAAGTTCTAGTCGACGTGGAGAAAGTTAAGCCATACTATTTGTCACTGATCGAGAAAGTGGGAACTTTTATTTTATTCTGTCGATGTTGTTGTTTATATATTTGGGGTTCTTATTTTCTTTTAATTTGGCCACTTGCATTGCAGTATTTCCCTGCCAAACTTCGATGGTGATGGTGAACCATGTGAGATCAACGGCGATTCACTAAATGATGTTGAATGCGTCTTCGAATAATCAATCATAAATTTCATCATCCCTACCACTTAAAAGGATTATCGAATTCTGATATTTCATTTAATTAGAAAAAATCCTTTTACAATGCGATTGAGCGGTTAGTATTACTGTTGTCATAAATTTAAAGATATGAAGGATGAACTTTCTAATAGAATAGAGATTCAAAAATTGTTCTATCTATATATGTTGAAAACTTGTAATTGATGTACAGTGCTATAGATCTGTATATAGGATTTTCAATTATCACTATTTTTTATTTTTTTGAGCTTTTCTTTTCCAGTCTCCATCTCATTTTAAGCACAAAGTGAACTGTTCTCTTTCACTTAGGAGTGTGTGACTAATAAGTGAGTTATCCACGCCCCCAAATTGTCATTTTTAAAAAACCCTAAACAATCTTGTACGTGCGTTTATCCAAGACTAATTGAAAGATTGAACTATTAATAACTCAAAAAAAGAGAATCATTAATTTTATGATCCATTATTTCGTATTTTCCAATTGTTGAAATACGTCATTAGTCAAGACAACCTATTCACTAAATTTATTAAACTTAGTTTTAACAAAAATTTAAATCCTTTACATTATGTAGCTTTTTTCATAAAACTGACTCCAATAATATATAGTAAGATAATTCAAATATTTTGATTATATATATATATATATATATATGTATATGTGTGTGATTCATTTTGATATTAGGATGACAATGATTGATGTGTGAGGCCCGCAATAAAAAATCTAAATGAATTGAGTATTTTAATTTGTTGATTGGTCTGCTTAGGTTTGTCCTTCTTAATTCACAACACGTATAATGATGGATCAATCCGTATTGGTCCGCATAGTCCTGTTGACTTTTTAAATCTCTCTAAATTGGTGGCACGAATATAGTACATTGTGTGTTTTTTATAAGCAGTTATCTATTATAATTTTTTTTCTAGTCCATCCAAAAGTAATCTTATTGTTCGCATTTTTTTTGTTCTAATTGATCAAAATCATTTTTATTTTCAACATAATTGTACTTAAAAATTATGAATTATAAAATTTGAATATTAATTATTTAAAAAAAATAGAATTATAGAATCTTTTATTTTTTATAATTTAATTAAATAATAATAAGGTTATTAAAATTAGTGAAAAAAATACAAAATAAATAATTTTACATTTGGGTCGCAGGCCGGCGCGTAAACCCATGGACCAAACGTTTTGTGAAGCGTGTCAGATAAATTAGTTCATATTTCTTATGTAGAATGGGTCAAAATAGGATAGTGATTGTTATTCCTATTTGATATGTTTTGGAAACAAATAATAAAAATATATGTAATTTGCAAATTAATTGATATTATTAAATCAAAATATATTTTTAAATAGCATTTATAAAATATATAGCAATAAAATTTCTTTAATTTCCTAATTTATAATAAAATCAACAACAATAAAAACCACTTCAAACTACAAAATTACTAATGCTTAAGTTTTGTTATGAATGTTTGTTGAGGTGTTATTAAACTATTCAATAATTAAGTTAACGAAACTTAATACACAAGAAAACACTTTTACAAAAAAAATTGCTTAGGAAATCAGTGTACATTATTAAATGCTTTTAGTTACTTAAATGTAAACTTTAAATATTGTAAATAAATATATTTATTTTTCTTTAACCCATGTTAGATATAAATTTGTTAAAGAGAAGTTTATGAATAAAAGGGCTTTAAAGATCACTTGTAAAAAACATGTAGATATGTTTTTTTTTTATAATAACATAAAATAATAAAATTATTATTACAAATGTAAATATATTATTCTTACGATAAATAGTAATTTTTATTATTTCGTAGGTAATTTTTTTATTATAAGTATATTTCAGTTTAAAAAAGTAATTAAATTATAAAAATGACCAAATAAGAAAAAAAATCACTTAAAAAGATATAAGTTAACTATTTTGATTTAAGAAACCGTTGTTTATTAAAAAGTAAAATTGAAAAACAATATGAAAACAAAAAGGGTGATAGAAGAAGAATTTTCAGTGCCCAATCCATGTGTGTGAAAGAAGACGTGAAACAATTTATGATGCCTTTCTTGGTTTTATTTGCCTTCCTTCAAGCAAATTATCTATCATAGTTTTCCCAATAATAGTATTATACTAATGTCAACATTTTTAAGTAAAATAATATTTTACTTATATACATATTGATCATGTCCAGAAGAGAAATTAATTTTTAAAATTGTAATTATTAAATATTGTTTTTATTGAGACATTGATGTATTTAATTTCACTTAATAGTTTTACCTTAAAGTGTTATAAGAAAGAAGTAGTAATAAATGTACCTTTGCGCCTTAGGTTCATAAACTCTTGTTTCTTTTGAATGAGATGAGTTTAATATTTATATGGATTAAAATGATTTATTTAAGAAATTAATTACATTTTAATTCCATTATAAATTTAAGTAATCATATTTTATAATTATTTTTAATTCATATTTTATTTTATTATATCAATTTTCCTTTTCAACAATTTGGTTTAAATTATTTTCATCAATCAAAGCACATATTTAACAAATCACTCAAATCTAAATTTAAATGAATTTTAATCAATTACATTTTAATTTAAAATAATTTAATCAAATAAATATAGTATTTTATTTTATTTAAACTAATTTATCAATCACATTATTTAAAATTAAGTTCATGAATTAAAACTTGTTTATTTTAAATAACAAGTCACATTTTATTTTAATATAACTTAATTTAATACGTTTCATTTCAAATTAACTAAAAGGTAAAATTATAAACTTTACAATTTTATCAATTAATTTTATTTATTTATTACACCAATCAAATTACTAATAAATTTTTATAAACTTTTACTTCAATTCTTTTCGCTTTCAACTTTTTTTTCCTTAATCTAATATAAACACTCCACTTTTCACTTTTATTTTTTCTCTCAAATTCATTCTTTTATATTTTTTCAAATACACCCTCAAAGTTCAAACAAATTCTAAATTCCTTTTTAATTAAAGTAATAAAATTATAATTATAATCATTAAAGTAATCTTTGAAATCATACGTTCTATATTATTATAGATAAAAAATATATATTAAAGCACTGTTATAGTTATCTTTGAAAAACATATTGATAAATAATCTTTTATATAAAAAAAATTAACGCCTAATATTTGGTGTAACTCCCTCTAACTATCACGTGTTATTACCAATTATGATAAGATAAGAATTTGATGTCTAAGAAACTTCTTTTCTGCAATGAAGTTTTGCGAAGTCAACCCTTGAATTGTGGAAGAAATCAAGAAGTGTTATGGGCTGGGCTGGGCTGGTGGTTTGACTGAGAGTGTGAGCCCAATTCGTTGGTAAGAAGAGTAGAGTGAAGTGAAAAGAGAAGAGAAAAGAAGAGAAAAGAAAAGAACAGAAGAAGAAGCGCACGTGCCGTACGTGCGTGTTGTTGCCCCCAGCGTATGTAGTTAGCAGCCACCTGTTGAGTTCAGACGCTGGCTCTTCGTCCCTTTCCGCATTACTCACTTCTCTTTTCCTACACTAACTTAACTTCCTCTGCTACATTTCCTTTATACCTTCTTTTTTGTTCCTCATTATAATAATAATATTATAATATTTTTTCTCACAGTTTTCTTCTTCACCGTTCTTCATTCCAATTCACCATTTCACCAAAACCCGAAACCCTATTCAATTATTCCCTTTGGAATCGATTTCAACACCTTATACCTCTCAGTGATGAGTTTGCCTCCTTTTTAATGGCTTACACTCTTCACAAACCTTTTTCACACCTAACCATCTTTTCAATACTCTTATACTTCACTTTATCTTTCGCTTCTCAGAACTCGCACCATGGATTCTCGATCCTCGATTCTGATTTCGACGCGCTATTCGGCGACTACACGCCTCCGGCGCCGCCGCCGCCGCCGCCGCTGCCTCATCCGCCCTCGCTCAGGTGCCAGGAGGGTCTCAACGGGACGGGCTCGCTCGCCACCACCTGCGATCTCAATTCGAGTCTGGTTTTCGATGGCGACGTGTACATAGAAGGGAACGGGAGTTTGAACATACTTCCCGGCGTGAATTTGAGTTGCCCCGTGTTGGGGTGCGCGATTTTGATTAACGTGAGTGGCGAATTTAGTTTGCAGAGTGGTGCTGTTATGGTTGCAGGGACGGTGATGGTGGTTTCGCGGAACGCGAGTTTGTTCAGCGGTTCGTTGATAAACGTGACTGGACTGGCCGGGGCGCCTCCGGCGCAGACGAGCGGGACGCCGTCGGGGACGCAGGGGGCGGGAGGAGGGCACGGCGGGAGGGGAGCCACGTGTGTTTCGGATAATACGAAGCTTCCGGATGATGTTTGGGGTGGGGATGCGTACTCGTGGTCGACGCTGGATAAGCCGTGGAGTTATGGGAGTAAGGGTGGGACGACTAGTAAGGAGGAGAAGTATGGAGGGGAAGGAGGGGGGAGAATTAAGCTTGAGGCTGTTGATTCCATTGATGTGTCTGGGGATCTCTTGGCAAATGGAGGAGATGGTGGGATCAAAGGTGGAGGAGGTTCCGGTGGCAGCATTTTTATTAAAGCTCATAGAATGTAATGTCTCGTGTCTGCCTTTCAATCTTGATTTTGCATTTTTAATTGGGTTTTATGATAACATCTCTGAAACGATGGTCTTTAAGGAGCCGAATGACATTGTGATTTATATAGCCTACATTATCTAGTGGGATATGGTTTTGTTGTTGATGTTGTTGTTGTCGAAGTATTGTGCTTGGTAGTCAATATAGCCGTAAGTTATTAGGAATGATTGTTAGAGAGAAGGTTGAGGTTGCATGAAATTTAGAAGAATGGTAAGAATTTCAGTTTAGGAGGTTTGAGCATGCGTGAAGAAGATTCGTAAAATCTATCAATTTTGGGATCAAATACTGGGTATCATAATCGCTAAAGACATAGGAAGTTAGGAAAAACTATCATGAAGGATTTAGAGGTTAACGATTTAGTTATAGACATCATATGTGATAGAATGTTATGGTGTTGTTTGATCAGTGTATCTGATCTCAGCAAATGGTTTGGTTGTTGTTGTTGGTAGTCAGTGTCATTGTGACAACCAGTACGTGATCTCATTCTCGGAGTATGCTGTTGTAACCCTTATTTGTTTTTGCCGAAATACATGTAAATGAGATTGATGGAGTCTCTTTATTTTTTAATGTTTTTTATTTCTTGTTTTTTGTGCGGAATGCTAAAGAATGTCTTCAGAGTGGTGCAATTATAGTGGAGGTTGCATGAATGGTAGAAAAAATGGTAAAATTTCAGCTATTGGTTTGCACCCATGTGAAGATTTGTAGGATCCCCAAATTATGGGAATATTTTAATGCAGGTAGTGTAATCATAGAAGCAGAGGAGTCTAAGAAAAACATATAAAAGTATTAAAAAGTATCTAGGGACAATTATTTGTCTATACTCTCCAGGCGTGATTTATGATACAATGTTATGTTGTTGATTGATTTGTGTGGCACACACGTCTCACCTAATGGGAAAAGCCTTCTTGTTGTTGTTACCAATTGGTGTCCCTGTCGTTAGTACATGATCTCAGTATGCTGTGTTAGCTGTTGCATAGTTTTGCTGAAATATGTATTTATTGTTGTGGTGTGGAATGTTAAAGAATGTTTTCAAAGTGATTGCATGCAATTGAGTAGTTTTCGATATGCAAAAACTAACCAAACGTTTCACCCCTTTCATGAGCTTCAATTATTTTCTGTGCAATTTCAGGTTGCTTGATCTAAATAAAATAGTTTGTAACTATTCATGTCTTCTACCTAGTGCAGGACTGGAACTGGCACAATCAGTGCCACTGGAGGTGGTGGGTTTGCTGGGGGTGGAGGAGGACGAGTTTCAATTAATGTCTTCAGCAGACATGACAATACAAATTTCTTCATTCATGGTGTGCTATGATGATTACTGTTTTAGAAAGCAATACTCTTGTCCTAGTTCAATTTAGAAAAAACCCTCAATATTGTTTTGATTTAAGATAAATAAGTACATACATATGAAGCTTGTTCTGTATTCTTTTGCAGGAGGTATTAGTCTTGGGTGTTCCGACAACGCAGGTGCTGCTGGGACATATTATGATGCTGTTCCTCGGAGTCTTACCATTTGCAATTATAACTTTTCTACTCAAACTGATACTCTTCTGTTAGAGTTTCCTAAAGTACCTCTTTGGACAAATGTTTATGTCCAGAATCAGGCAAAAGCATTATTTCCTTTATATTGGAGTCGTGTTCAGGTGATTCAAATACCGATCTCATTGCCAAATGGAATAACTTACTCATATTAGGAAAAAGAATAAGAAAAGTTTCAGTGAGAAGAGTGACATAAATAAGATGAGAAAACTCTTTATAAACATATTCAGAAGAATATCTGGCCAATAATTAGTTACTGTTGGTAATTTATATATAGTTTAAGTTACTTGATTTTGGATGACTACGTATTGCCTTTTATTCTTGACCAATGTTTTTATGACTTCTCTGTTGGGTATATTTGAAATAATTACCGGAACTGATAGACAACAGACAAAGCAAATTTCAGATGTTTAGTTAATATTAGAACTTTATAAGGAAGTTAGATTGCTTCATTTGAGGAGCTGTTATTGGGTTTTTCTATGCCATCTTTTGCATAATAACATTTGAGAATTTGAAGGATATCCAAAATACCATTTTTATTTACTTGCAGGTTGGTGGACTTATTCGTTTGACTTTTGGTGCTGTTTTAAGCTTTGGGCTTGCTCATTATGGTTCCTCGGAGTTTGAGTTAATGGCAGAAGAGCTTCTGATGAGTGACTCTGTAGTCAAGGCAAGTAGAACTATAAGGCCTCTTTCTAAGAACTTCCGATATCGAGTTTACTATTCATTTCCCTGTTTTCCATTTTTTTTTTCTTTCAAAAATCATATCTTACAAACTAAATCTAAAAGTTATTAGTTTAGTATTTATATGTATGGGATAGTTTATTTTTAGAGACTAATGATGTCTTCACATTCATGATCTTTTTACCTTTCTTTTTGTTTTTTAAATTAGATATATGGAGCTCTTCGTATGTCTGTCAAGATTCATCTGATGTTGAATTCCAAGATGTATATAGATGCCAATGGTGATCCAATTGTTGCAACATCCTTGCTTGAAGCTAGCAACTTAGTAGTTCTCAAGGTTGTCGTCCTATTCTATTTTGTCTCGTTTCCAGCTCAACTTTAATTTCCATTGCTTATTCTGAGTTGCAAAATCATGTGGCGTTTATCAGGAGTCATCTGTTATTCATTCTAATGCAAATTTGGGAGTTCATGGGCAAGGATATTTGAACTTGTCTGGAGCTGGAAACATGATTGAAGCGCAACATCTGGTTTTGTCATTGTTTTATAGTATAAATGTAAGTTAAGGTCTTTCGTTCTCATAGTATATTTGAACTTGTCTGGAGCTGGAAACTTGTATTGTTCCCTGTATATTTGTGAGTTGGGATTGTGAAATTTATAAAATTAATTTACTGACCCTCAATTGTGGAGCTGTATTATTATATCTGTGCTAATTCATTAACCATCATCTTTGAAACGAAAAGGTTGGACCTGGATCTGCTTTAAGAGGACCTTTAGAGGCTTCTGGTGATAATATGTAAGTTTATTCAGCACAACATAAGAAAGTTTCGGCATAAATTTCTGTATTAAATATTTTATTTTGTCACTGTTAAATGGCAGGGCTCCACAACTCTACTGTGAAGTTGAAAATTGTCCTGTGGAATTGCTGCATCCACCTGAAGATTGTAATGTGAATTCCTCACTGGCTTTCACACTTCAGGTTTTTCTTTAGTCCCCATAAAAACTGAAATCCTTATATTGGTCAGATCTCTTTGTAATATGGATAATAGTTGTTATGGGTTTCTACTGCAGATATGTCGGGTTGAAGATGTTTTTGTTGAAGGGATCATAACAGGTTCCGTTGTGCACTTTCACTGGGTTAGAAATGTAGATGTTTCTTATTCAGGAAAAATCAGTGTGTCTGGGCTAGGTACTGTCATTTCCTCTAAATACTTTGCTCCCTACTGAATTTCATACATCACTTGATAGCTTGCATTATGTTATGATGTCTTATTAAATTTTTATTGTTATTTCAACCATTTACAGGCTGTACTGGTGGATTAGGTAGGGGAAGGTATATTGGAAATGGAATTGGTGGTGGAGGTGGACATGGAGGATACGGTGGGGATGGATATTACAATGGAAATTTCATTGAAGGTGGCTCCACATATGGGGATGTTGATTTGCCATGTGAACTTGGCAGTGGCAGTGGAAATAATAGCTTAGCTGGGGCAACTGCGGGTGGTGGCATCATTGGTAAGATTGAATTAAAATTTAGTTATAACAGAAGAAATATTGTTGCTCAGCGTTTTTAGGTGAAGGAAAGGGTGATTTTGTCTAATTATTTATTTTCTTTGACAGTGATGGGTTCTCTGGAGCACTTATTGTCAAGTTTGACTTTGAATGGTGCTCTTAGAGCTGATGGAGAGAGCTTTGGAGATGACACAAGAGGGAAGGATGGGGGGACTACTTCAAGCATTGGTCCTGGTGGTGGTTCTGGTGGAACTGTTCTTTTGTTTGTTCAGACTTTGGTACTTGGTGAGTCTTCTATAGTCTCAGCTGCTGGTGGACAAGGTGGTCCTAGCGGTGGTGGGGGTGGAGGTGGTGGAAGAGTTCACTTTCATTGGTCTAATATTCCAGCTGGAGATGAATACGTTCCTTTAGCAAGTGGAAAGGGAAGCATTATTACTGGGTTGGTATTATAGCAAAGTATACTCAAATATACTGCTTTTTGTTTTAAGCGGCTGTGACTGAAGATTTGTTTGTTTGTCCTAGTTCATGGATTATTTGATTCTTAGAGTTAGAAGCTGGTTTATGATTATTGAATTGGTGTTGCAAATATCATTGCTGGGTGTAGTTTTTTTGGCTTATGTTGTTCGATAAATCCAACAGGCCTCTAACCAGAGTGATTTTCTAGTGTTACTCTATGTAGATAAATTAATGCATACTTGAATATGTTACCCGAAGGAGATACTGGGGTTTTTCTTTTTGGTAGGGGATGTGGCTGTAAATTTGAAATCAAAACATTACACGGTCGTCTGTTGTTGCTCCTTAAACTGAATTGCAAGGATTATGTGTTGTAATTTAGACTTTATGCTTTGACTCTCTCATAATTTACATAAATCGTCCAGCAGACCTGGACCATACCTTCCAACTTTTTTGGGTTTTGGATTGTTTTTAGCTAGTGTAAGTCATGGGCATGTGCATTCATGTGTACTTAAAGTTTCATCTTTCTGGACCCGTTTGGTTGAGTTTTTTTTCTCATTACAGAGGAGGATTTGGTGGAGGTCAGGGCCTTCCTGGAAAAAATGGATCTATCAGTGGAACTGCTTGTCCCAGAGGGCTTTATGGTATCTTTTGTGAGGTACATGAACAACCATCCTTTGCAATTTTCAGTAATTATTTGTGTAGTTGGAATCGGATAAAGGATTAGCTGGCTCGATACATGAACTTTAGTTCTTTCTGATTGTTTTCTGTTACATAATTTTATCAATAAATCTGTGAATTCCTGTTTCATTGTTGAAATGAAATTTTGAAGATCAACTTCTCAGTTGCTTGTCTTGGTTACCTGCATTTAACTGTATTTCAGGAATGCCCTGTTGGTACATATAAAAATGTCACTGGATCTGACAGGGCTCTTTGTCACGATTGTCCACCTCATGAGCTTCCGTATCGTGCCATTTATATTCCTGTTCGAGGTATCTTTAATAATATGTTGTTTTCACCACACCTGAATGGAAGAATAAAGGCCAAGTTATTTAAGAGTGTGCTTTTACTTAGAAGGTTTTCTAATAATCTCATTTTATTATGATAAAATTTATTGCATAAACTTCAATTGATTTGATTTCCCATTTCCTTTCCCAAAGGTGGTGTGGCAGAGACTCCCTGTCCATACAAGTGCTTATCTGATAGATATCACATGCCAAACTGTTATACAGCTTTTGAAGAGTTGGTATACACTTTTGGTGGGCCGTGGATTTTTGGTCTTCTATTGTTAGGCCTTCTTATCCTGCTTGCTATAGTTCTCAGTTTTGCACGAATGAAGTATGTAGCTGGGGATGATTTACCAGCCGTTACACCTGCTCGAAATGACACTCGATTGAATCACTCTTTTCCTTTTCTGGAATCACTGAATGAGGTTCGTAACCAACTTCTTCCTTGTGAATCTCATGGACACTCTCTACCTTTGGAACTCGGTTCAATGTTACAACCAAGTTTAACCTTGTGTTTCTGTCTTCTTTCAGATAATGGAAACAAACAGAAGTGAGGAATCTCAGAGTCATGTGCACCGGTTGTATTTCCAGGGTCCAAATACATTCAGTGAACCGTGGCATCTACCTCATTGTCCTCCAGAGCAAGTAAAAGATATTGTGTATGCCTCTGTTTCATTAAAATATAGCTGATCCCTATTTAATGTAAATGTATTTAGTATTTTAGTTTTGAACACCCCCTGCAAGAGGCTTTAGTTCATGATATTGTTAGGACAAATGGAGATTTCTGGGTTCCTATCAGATATGCATTAAAGTTCAGCTTTTTAAATATTAAGTATATCACTTATTGCAGATATGAAGATGCCTTCAATAGATTTGTGGATGACATCAATAGTTTAGCTACTTATCACTGGTGGGAAGGGTCTATTTATAGTATCCTTTGCATCATTGCATATCCCCTTGCTTGGTCATGGCTTCAGAGGTGTCGTAGAAATAAATTACAGAAACTTCGAGAATTTGTTCGATCAGAATATGATCACGCATGCTTGCGTTCTTGCCGTTCTCGAGCACTCTATGAAGGGCTGAAGGTACTTCGTATTTAATTTTATGAATTTTGTTCCTTACCTTAATTGGGGCTCTGGTCCTGGCATACTAAGTTTATGTTGCAGCGCATTCATTGTTACCCTGCTGAACTTAATGTGCAATATGTTCATATAATTTAAAATATCTGTAAGCTAAACATGTTTCCTTTATAATACCTTAGTTGACCTGGTGATAGAACTGGATCAGTGTTTATAAACAGAAGCCATTTGTCCCTGGATCTGTATCAAAGAGATACGAGATCAGGGATGAGGGGAATATGGATATGCTATATTACAAAACTCTTGGAGCCTTCTAGGTGTTCAAATCTTCGAGAGACCAGAATTTTGTCTACCAAATTCCAGTCCAAAACCGAAGCACTCCTCACCATCATTTCCCTCCTACTAATTATACTGTTCAACTTATGGTTCCAATTAACTATGTCGATGCATGTTTTCGGGGGTATCTAAAACTTGTTTTTTTATTTTTTATGGACGTTCTTGCTTGTTGATTTTAACATGTTTGATTCTTCAGTTGTTTTTACCTTGTTCTCTCTCTGTCAAATGCAGGGATTTTTATTTATTAAAAATTAGAATCTGTCAATGGTTAGTTACTCTGTCATTTTTACAGGTAGCTGCAACATCTGATCTGATGCTGGCATATCTGGACTTCTTTCTTGGCGGGGATGAGAAAAGACCTGATCTGCCTCCTCGTCTTTATCAAAGATTTCCCATGTCTATCATTTTTGGAGGAGATGGAAGTTACACGAGTCCTTTCTCTCTTGTTAGTGATAATATTCTCACTAGCATCATGAGTCAGGTTTGCTCAACTTAGAACTTAGCCTTTTTTGTGAAATCCTGAGTGTTTATTTTGTTGGCTGATTATTATGTTTTTCTGCTCCCTAGGCTGTTCCACCAACTATATGGTATCGATTAGTTGCCGGTCTTAATGCCCAATTACGCTTGGTTCGCCGTGGACATCTAAAAATAACTTTTGGCCCTGTTATCAGCTGGCTTGATATATTTGCTAACCCTAAGTTGGCTACATATGGGGTACGTGTTGATCTTGCATGGTTTCAGCCTACAGCATCGGGATATTGCCAATTTGGAATCGTCGTATATGCTACCGAGAATGAAAGCATGTCCTCATCTTGCGAAGGTTATGATGATTCAAGAATAACTGAGAAGCAAACATGGTAATGCTATAACTTATTATTTATCTTGTTGATAATTTTATGAAACCTAAAATTACTTTCTAAGAAATGCTTTGTTATGTGCAGTTTACTTTCAAGTCCCAGAAACCCAGTGCATCACATGACAAGCAATGAACACCTGATGATGCCTAGAAGGATGTCTGGTGGCATATTGCATGCTAAAAGCCTAAGAACGCTTAAAGAGAAGAAAACTGTATACTATCCGTTTGCTTTTATTATTTATAATACAAAGCCCTTAGGTCATCAGGTATTAAAATATTTCCCTTGTCAACTGCATGTTATCCCCTCGGACGATTTCTAACTCTGGTTTTATTGCAGGATCTAGTTGGTCTCGTTATCTCTATACTTCTGCTGGGAGATTTTATCTTAGTATTGCTCACCTTACTTCAGATGTACTCACTTTCGCTGTTGAGCTTCTTCTTAGTTTTATTTGTCCTCCCTCTTGGTGTCCTATTTCCATTTCCATCTGGAATCAGTGCTTTGTTTAGTCAGGGACCTAAGCGATCAGCTGGGCTTGCTCGACTCTATGCTTTGTGGAATCTAATGTCCTTAGTCAACGTTGTAAGTTGTGCTAAACTGTACCTGTTTCTAACTAGTTTTTACGTGACACAGTAGTTCGCAGTGTTGAATTGTTTAGTTTACCTGGATTCTAAGAGTGTACTACATAGTTTTCGTTGTATTTCAATTTCATTTTTCAAAGTGGTGTCAAATAGGCTCTCAAGTATTTGTTTAGATCTTTGACAATAAATTGGGGTCTCTTTGAAACAGGTAGTTGCTTTCTTTTGTGGATTTATACATTATACAATTCATTCACATAACAAGCTTTCTACCTTTCAATCCTGGAGTTTTAGCATGTAAGTAGTTGTTAGTTTTTTCCATTAACAATAATTTTAGCAGATAAAGAAAATTGATGCCACAGATTTGTTTTCTGTCACTATTTGACAACCTTTTGCATATATGTGTTATGCTGGGCCATTTCAGGGATGAAAGTGAATGGTGGATTCTTCCTTCTGGTCTGGCCCTCTGTAAAATTATTCAAGCGCGCCTTGTTGATTGTCATGTGGCCAACCAGGAAATACAAGATCCCTCATTGTATAGTAGTGACACTAACGTATTCTGGAATTCTTGAAAGTTTTACTATTTTGCTTTCTTTTTGTATTTATTAAAGTGTAAAGCTTAAATGGGTGGGAGCAGTCACTAAGTGACACTGTAAATTTTATAAACGTTAGTAAAAGATTCAGTAAAATGTGTCCTATGGAATGGGTTGATTATAGTGTGTTTGATGATCAGTTAGTATAGTTATACAATTGAGAAGAATTCAAGGCTTCAGTCCTTCTGTAAGGGTTGGCGAGTCTGTCAAAATATGCATCTGACATATATCGACTGAAATTTCTTGATCTCTGTTATCTCATTTTAGTCGTCCATTCAACAACTGGCAGTTTATTAGGAGAAGAGGAGATGATGAGAAACAAGGAAACATAATCTCAGGATACAGCAAAAGGAAACATCCATCCACATCGAAGACGTTTTTCTAAGATAAGATTTATCATGTTTCTTGATTTTTAATAAATTTTGATATTACACATGCACATTGTTATGATAAAATTACATGAACAGATTGTAAAAAGAAGTCTGGGTGCTTTAGACGTCACATAGAGATGTATAGTAATTGAGGCAAACCAATTACTTGGAAAAAAATTTGTTCGAAGTTGATTTATTTATTGAAACGAATAAAAATTCCAGCTTGAATTTATCTTGTATAAGGATATGAAGCTTAAACTGTAAAGACAATCTTAGGCATTACTAGAGATAGACAAGTAACATGAAAACAATTCCATCCGACTTTCGGTTAGCAAGTAAGCAACTTCTGAATTTCAGAGTATTGATTACACCAAGTATCATTCAAGTCTTTTTACTCTTTCAGAACATGATCAATAGTCAATTCATTACAATCAAGGAGGGAGAAAACTAAAATGAAAAAAAAAAACTTTGCTGTTTTTATAGATAAAGAAATTTGGAGATTTACTATTGTAATTCACTTTATTGTACGCTTAAAATAATTGCAAAAGAACGAATATTAATATAAAAATTACCAGGAGTGCTTCTTTTGTTTCTCTTATGAATTTTTATCCAGCAGTTGAATTGGACTCAGGATACTTGTTTTGTTTGTCTCCACAACGCAGCCATTCATGACCATTTCCTCCAACATAAAATGAACCTTTTCTAAATGAAACATAATATCTAGCTCACACTGCAGATTTAAGTGCAGACAAGAAATGTGGAAACTAAGATCAGGAAATGGAAGGAAGAAAATACATATGGAAAGTGTGGCAGGGAGTGAAAAAACGTAAATCTCCAATCCCAGTGGTACTTACCACATTGCCAAAGTGTCGATCCATTGTTTCGACCAAAAGATGTATAAACTCCAAAATTGCAAGCTCGTTCTGCAAAAATCATTCACAGAAGGTACAATGTAGAAGCAGGTTTTCAGATGATATCATATTGATGTACCAAAATTGTTATACGTTGTAACTTTGTCGAAGCCACGAGCACTCGTAAGAAAGCACTTCTTTAAACCTTGTTTAAATCAATTCAGAAAGGAAAATACTATTCTATAATTTGATTTACCTCTTCATTATCGACTCCAACCAGGAAAAACAAAGATGCATAGCGTCTATACACAATTTTATAGTTGCGATGCTCAACAAATGAACACTGTCCATAACGAAAATGCATCCATCAGCTACAACAACTATGTAATTCAATTATGTACATGAAAAATGTAAGAAAGTAAAAGTACAGTCATAGTGACAGTAACACATAATAACCCATAAACCTAAATATAATTGTAACTATTTCTCAATATAAAATCTTTATATTAATAAATCAAAAAAAGTAAGCTAAACCACCATTGAATGTAACTAATCAGAATAAATAATACATACATACAGTATTGCAAACATGATTTGTTGTTAATTGACATCCATTACATTGGCAATCGAAGCAATTGAATCCTAAAAACTAAGAAAATTGTAACAGGAATTGTCATTTTGTTAAATTACATGTGATCTTAAAATGCATGAAAACGCAGAAAAGAGAGAAGGAAAGAAGAAGGTACCTGGTAATCACTACGGGCGAGGCATTTCCGAACAATTTCGCCTTCAAGTGCTCGCCTTTCTTCGAGAGTGAGGTACTCATAATACTGTGCAAGACGAGTCTGTCCTTGCTTGTTCACCATTAACACGAATCTGATTCCCATTCCAACGATCCTTCACAAACGCACTCACCTAATGCATTAATCTTTCTCTTTTTTCTTCTCACAAAATATTAATCTATTGGAGAAATTTAATCGACAAACTAATTTCATTTTCGAGGATTTTCTATTTTTGCAATTTTTATTTTAATATAAAAGTTTTATGATTTTCACATTCTCATCACTATTTTATTTAGTTGTTTGTATAAATATATATTTCTGATATAAAAAAATTAAAATTTATTTATTCTCGTAAACTTATTCAAAAACTTGAATTTTGATTTTTATGTCATATAAAACTATATATTAATCTTATGACTCACTATATCTGAAGCTACTCAATGAAAGTTACTCTATAAAAATTCACATGTAATATTTTATAAAAACTATTGAATCTTCTACTTCAAATGCTATATCAATAGTGGGTAAAGAAACTTAACAACTAATAGATAATTTATTTTCCTTAATCAAAATCTTGAGTTATAATTGCAGATATAATAAAAGCTTTTCAGAATTAGCTTGACATTTATACTTCAAATAGGAATATTTCTAAAGAAACATCGTAACTAAATTGAAGAAAGTTGACTTTTTTTTTTCAACACATTATGATGAAGAAAAAATAAATAAAGAATTAATAAATTATAGGAGTTAGTTTGAATCTATGCAACGAAACAATTGTTTTAATGTTAAGAATTCGGTCAACTAACGTAAAATCGAACTTTGACTCGGTTAAACGTGGCATGTTGAAGTTACCACTTGTCTAATTGAGGAATATAAATCCTCTTAATAAGCCTATTTTCTCTACCTTGACTACAACAGCATCCTTCTTAAACTATCAATCTTCGACTTTTGTAGCAAAGACAAAGGTAATGTAAACAAAACTCAATCTTGAAAGTCACGATGATGATGATGATGATTCTAGTTGAACTATGACATGCATTCATTCAATTCTTGTGGAAATTGATTTTGGTAATTTACTTGACAAAGGGGTTCAATACTTGTTATCAGTTTACACGGTTTCTAATATCTGCTTTTAATCTCTCATAATTAAAAGTGATTATTTTCATCTGCTAATTTAGAAATAAACTACTTTTAGTCCACATCGGCGACCTAAACAATTACAAAACAAAGACCATTGAGTTATTTTTCCAAAGTGAATAAAAAAATATTAAACCTTCTAAGTTTCTCTTTTCAACCCGTTTACCCAATACTACCAGTGGATAGATTCACCGCATCTTCAACGGTTCAACGTTCAAGCATTCAACGCACGCGTATATGAACTATTGTGAAAATAATTAACCACCACATTGTTCGTTGAGACTAAGGATATAAATTCAATCATATAAAGTTCGTTGAAATTTCTACACAAATGCCAAGAAAATAAAATAAATCCAATAAATTGGTGTGATGATTTGACATTTTGCACTCATTAGCTCAAGAAATAATTCGTGTAATGGGTAATTTGTATTCGATTTTAATTATATGTGGAAAGTAATCAAGTTAACTGTAATTAGAGTACCGCGAGCTAATTTTAAACGAGTTTTTAAGTAACCTAATTAGATACATGATAAGAAGAAGAAAGAGATAATGAAATATATACTAATTACAATGCATAATAAAAGAATAATACAATGAATATATTCAAGGTTTCTTCCAGGGCCATCTTTTGGACATGGAAGAGGAAAAAGAAAACTGAAATATGTACTACTACTTACAATGCAGGATATGAAACATGAAACGAATATAGTAACATGATGTACATAGCAGGTGAAAAATGTTGTTGACTTCTTTCTGAGTCAAATGGTTATTTGAACGAATGCTCTTACTGCTGCTGCTGCTCCCCGTTTGGTTCATCTCCCGTCTTTTCTTCAGCGTTATTCTTGGAAACCGTAAAGCTGGGTTGATTTGTTGAAGACAAAACCCTTGCCCACATTCTATCAGTTATCACTACTTTGTTCTGGCCCTCGATGATTCTCTGCATTTGCAACTTAATTCTCCTTAGCATAACTTCAAAACTTCATTATGTTTTAACAAATTAATCATATCTAAACTCACATAAAAGGGTATGTACGTTTGCCTTCCATTCACAAGCCCACTGGTAAAGCCAGTGTAACCGGCCATGGCTCCATGAACAGCACTTTGAGCAAGAAGAGTGCAGTACACGTTGTCAGAAGCATTGCTTGGAACAGCTCGGATCATATACGTTGGATCTGCCACACAGTAAAACATTGTGCAATGTTTGGTTTTATTTCCTCCTTTTAGTATCCATACATAAATATTCTTGCACAAACATGTTTAGCTATTTAGTTTTTATGTTCGCAAACCTATATATTTCAGATTTATGTGCATTGTCTTCAGCCTGGAAAAATGTTCCTGCAAGATCAAAGATTCAACATGCTTAACATAACGCAGTCAATAGTCACATTTGAGACATCCAGCGTACAGAACAATCGACACCTTTATCTTTTGGGATATCCATAGCCCGACATCTTGGAGAAGTTTGTTGCCGGAAGCATCCTGCTTCTGCATGGATTGCATGCTCTCAGAAACAAGTTCCTGTCCTGCACCTTCAGCAATCACAATAACCATGTGGCCATTTTCTTTCAGTCTTTTCTCTACATACTCAAAAAGTCCACCTGGACCTTCAAGGTGAAAGGGTGACTCTGGAATCAAGCAACAGTCCACATCCCTACTGGCCAGAGTAGCATACATTGCAATAAACCCTGCACCATGAATCCACAATAAAGCATACATAATTACAACATCAAGAAAAGAACTTAACATGGTATGTTATATCCTGTGTCATTCTACAAGACTCTTACCGCTATACCGGCCCATCAGTTTCACAACACCAATGCCATTTTCACCACTTTCAGCCTCAACATGTGCTGCATTTATAGCACGTTGAGCCTCCTCAACAGCTGTGTCAAAGCCGAAGGACCTATCAATAACCTATTGAGCAAGAGACAACATAAAACCGCATTACAAGTTAATGATGCTAATGGATTCTGAGCAATAACTGCAAGAGTTGTATCCACCAAGAGATGTACCGGGATGTCATTATCTATGGTTTTCGGGATTCCTACTACTGCAACTTTGAGATGTCGCCTTCTAATTTCCTGCGCGGGCGTTGTTAATAAATTGCTCAGAATGTCAAATGTCAAATATCAACATTCAATAGTGTAATATCCTCATCATTCAAGTTGTATATATATACCTCAAAAATCCTGTCTGCACCCCTCTGAGTACCATCTCCTCCAATTATGTAAACCTGAAATTGCTCGAGATATTAGACTGATATTACTACATTCAAAGTGAAGTTACATGTTGTAATAGAGAGAATGAGGCACATACCTGATTAATTCCCCGATCTTGAATACTGTCAACTATCTTAGTGGTGTCATGTCCACCTCTTGATGAACCAAGGATAGTTCCCCCACGCTTGTGTATGTCATTCACGTTTTTAGGAGTTAGAGCTATAGTATTGTGAGCATAGAAACCCTTGTATCCTCCCTTCAAATCACAGTATCTTTCAGTTAACGAGACTAATACAAATCAAACGATTAGAATTATTGTAAATTTGTTCTATCAGAATTCAGAAGTGCGTTTGAATTTTGCATTCGTTGCCTTTCTAATCAACAGAAGAAAATGAGTTTGTATGAGAAATCATTAAAACCATTAGTAATAGGGTCCACTTACATTGATTCCCAAAATTTTCTTGACACCATACATGTGATACAGTGCACATACTAGTTCCCTAATCACGGTGTTTAGGCCAGGACATAGACCACCACATGTCACAATTGCAGCCTGAACATCATCTGCGTCGAAATACACCTGGATATCCACCATCATACGGTCATAAATACAAAAATGGTACCTCCAAAGATAAAGCCACACACACCAAAACATACATTTTGACGAGGTCCTGCACGCCGAAAATGTACCCCTCTTGGACTATCTTTATTAGCAATTATCTGTGATGAACATACACAGAAAAATGCATAAAGTAATGCAATAGTGGTTAAATTGTAACAAGCAACTCGTACCAGAACCTATCCGAAACTCTCGTGTTCCAATTCAATTTAAACCAGTCCAACCGTCATCCCATGATGTCCATTACTAGCTTGGAGAAAACGTGAATTAGTGATGACATGCGTTTTATACTCTTTCACAAGGTGGTTGCTCTTTTTTTCCTTTCAATAACTAAGATCCGATGACGTTTCGTATTCGGAGAAATCGTGAATTATCGAGATATACGAGTACGACATAGTTTAATTTATTATTATTATTGCAAGAATCCCGAGACAATGTAAATTCAGATTTCAATAACACGTATTATGTTCAAATCAGAGCCCCTTTGGTTAATGCATGATAAAATAATCCAAAAAAGTCCTTCAGAGAGAAGGAAAATTCACCGGAAAAAACAATATATAAATAACATAATAAAATCTAACCTTCTGCGGAACACTATCATCGACGTGAACGAAATACTGTCTGAGGAGTGGCAAGTAAATTAAAATGGTGAGACAAAAAATAAGCCTAAACAAGCATAATTAAAAGAAAAAAGCAAAAGAATAAGTAGAAGAAAGAAGAGATAAACGCATATTTCCATAGATATGAAACTTACTTGACAACTGAGTAAGCAGGATTGATCTGCAAAGGATTAGTATATGTCTGCGAGAGAGTTACACAAAAATGATACATTAATTGAGTAATTAAGTAGAAAAAGTTACAGAGAGATGAAGAGAAAGAGAAAAAGACTATGCGGTGGAGAAGAAGCAGTTTTTGAGAGGGCGTATGAGAAAGGTAAAAAGTGGAGAACGACGACGTACTGGAATGTCAGGGATGTAATCAGCCAAATGTGGAACATCTTCGAGGACATAACCTGCGGTGCCTCTAACGATCTTAGGCTTTGAATTGGGCGAGGAACCCATGATGTTGTTGTTGTAACGTGAGAGTGTCGAAAAGAGGTTGTGGTATTGTGATTGAGGAAAGAAAAATGAAGCGTGGAATTAAGGTGTAACGAGTGGAACAGAGAAAGGTGTTGTTGTTTATTTATAGTAGAGGGTGTGGAAGGAACGAGTGATGATAATGAAACAGAAATACAAAAAATAAGGAATGAATATAGAGAGTGGCTTGCAAAAGGGGTAACCCGAAAGTTAGGGTAGGTTTTGGTTTAGCAAGTTGTGATTTCACGGTTGAAAAGGAAAAAGAGAAAATCAGAGTGAAACAGGTGGCACCAGATGCTTTCCAAAGTCTACGCTTTGACGCAGAGATGGAAATAGGAGAGTCCACCACCATCATCTTTCGGACAAGTTGCCACCAACCCTTCCTGTTTATTCAACTAAATTGCACACACTAACTTTTCCTCACAATGCCTCTCAAATAAACTTCATTACACTAACTTATTTTATATAGATTCTCTTTGAGTTCTAATTTATTTTATAGAGAGACATGTTTCATTTAAATTAAATTAAATATTATTATAAAATATGTTTAAAATGTTAAATAAATTTAATAAAATTTGATTAAAAAAATTAAATTTACGTATTTTAAAAAATTAAAAACTAAATTTATTTAAAATTTTGAAATAAATTAATTTTAAAATTTACTAAAAATTAAGAGACAAAAAATATATTTAATGCTTCGTGATCTTACATTTTTACATCCTTTTCTATTGCAGAAATGAAAAAAATGCTTCTATGATATACTTTTTAAATGAAATGATTAGAAATAATTAATGTAAAAATAGAAATTAGAATTAAGTAAAATTTTACGGAATTTAGAGAGATTTCAATCTAACTAGTCTACTACTATACAGGACGGACTAGATCCTGAACCAATTTTTTTTTTTTTCATTTTCCCGCCGGTTTCTTTGCGGGGTTTTCTAAATTTAATCTAATAGTATAAAAATAGAAAGTTTAGAAAGGAAATATATTTAATTGATTAATTTTTAAGTTTACCAAATCTTTTAAAAATATAATAGTATATATAAATACTACTAAAATTATATTTAATGCATTTGTTATTATAAAGTTTAAAAATATTATAAATTATTTTTAAAATTCGAAAATATTTTGACTTGAAGAATTATATTTAAAAAATGTATAAAATATAATAATTATTAATAATTTATGATTATTTTCAAATTATATTAACGTGAAATTAATAAAAATATTTAAAGAATTAAATGTCATAATTTATAAATATTAGTATGTAATTCAAACTTACTAATATCATTAGAAATGTTATAAAGTATATCGTGAATAATAATATAAATTAATATTTATTTTAATATACATGTAAAACAACAAGATTTTTTTTCTCTTTAACAGTGGTAAGGGCAGGTGGGTTCAACTAAATCCCTGTATGAAAATTTTTTGTCACATTTTCATTGTTGTCTTTTCTAAATAATAATCTCTTGTCTCGTCTTCATCATATCGAGTATGGAATAGTAAATATATTTGTATCCATTTTCTTACTTTTTTTTTATATTAATAACCCTTATAATACATTATGTAAATAAAATGACTCAAAGAGAAAATAAAATAAAATAACAATAATTAGAATTTATAATTAAATTTATGATGAATGTTGATAAAAATATTTATGACAATTAATTATTATATTATAGTAAATGAGATATTTTTAATTAAAATTACACGTATGAAAAAGAGTTAGAAAAAAAAAATATTAAATCTACCCTAAAGATAAAAGGTGATGTGTATGCATACAAAATTATAACTTCAAGAAAGTTTTGTAGAATACCTTTGCATTGATTGAATGAAATGCATGTTGAAATAAAAAGTCTCTTTTATTTTAAGTTTGAAAGTTTGTAGTTTAGATAGTCGTAATAGTATTAAAGAATAGATTGAATGAAAGAGAATGTAATATGTGCTTTTAACTATCCTTTTGAGTTAAAAGAATTAGAACATGCATGAGATTATAGCATAGGTGAGATATTTTAGCATATTGTCGAAAGTTATTAATAGGTTGTTGGTATGATTTAACAACATTTTGAATTGTTGCATAAAAACTTTGTTTTTTTTTTTTTTTATCTTGAGCCATAAAGTCTTTTTAAAAAAATTAAAATAGTTAATCACTCGGGATTTCAATATAAAAATATGTGCAGGAGTTTTTGTTTTGAAGTCTTGCTGGTCTATAACATGCGTTCAAAAATGGTGTGGGCCTGTGTATGTATACATATTTAAAATTCAATACTGTATATAATGAAAAATAATTATTTTATTATTAAATTTGTTGGTGTTATTTTCTAAATTATTTTTTATTTTTTATTTTTTTCTTTTCAATATTTTAAAATTATTTAAAAAAATATCATCTCATAAAAGAAAGTTGTGAAAATTTAATGAATGTCCATCTGTAATATAAGAAGTGCTGAAAAGTTTTCAAAATGGCTCATCAAATTACTTTTTCATTACTCGAACGTTGTGCATGATTTCAATTTCAAAGAATATTAAACAGTTTAGAGAATATTCCAAAATTGTTGACTCCTATAATCTGCCTCTTGCTTCTCAATGATAGCCAATAGAACAATTATTTAATAGATTTTTTTACATAAAATAAAAATAAGAATATTTATATACAAAATCCCAGAAATCTTTCACAATTTTTGGAGTACATTTGTTAAGTGTAATAAAAAAAATTGTTTGAATCAGTCAAAAGAAATTATACTGAATTAGTGCAGTCTAAGAAAATGTGGATAGGGGAGGCACCGTTCTTTTAAGATTCATTATTACCTTTTAATTTAATTTCTTTGCATGGACCAGACTATAAGCCTTCTTTGACAAAGAAAAGAAAAAAAGGAAATATATAAGTAGGAAAAGAACAAAATATACAAGAACCTATCATAAGAATATAGCTTAATTGGTTTAAGAAAAATGAAAAGAACAGTAAAAAAAAAGTTAAGTATATTTTTGTCCCTTAATGTGAATTTTGGAATTAGTTTATTTAAAAATTTTGGACCAATTTAGTCATTTATCTTTCAAAATACATGGATTTAATTTTTTAATTAAATTGTGTTAAGTTTATTTTGATATTTCAAACGTGTTTATAATAGTATTTGACTTAACATTGAAGCAAAAATGTGTCAAATTTTATAAATAACTCAAATACGATACTGAAACGCATACGAAACATCAAATAAATCTAACAAAATTTGATTAAAATGACTAAATTCACATATTTCAAAGGATGAATGACTAAATTGATCAAAAATTTCGAAATTGACTAATTTCAAAATTTACTAAAAAATTAAGGAACAAAAGCATATTTAACCCAAAACAAAATTATAAAGTTTGATTTCAAAGACAACCAATTAAATGTTTCGTAAAAGTTCCTATGTCTTTATATACAGTATTAAAAAAAAATATACTCGTAAATTGAGATAAGTTGGATTATATATAAAAAGAAATTTAATAATTAGACATTCTAAGTTTGTGTTTAAAATTTAGATTATTAAAATGGAAAAGTTGAACAATTATATTAAAAAATTATAGATTTATTGTTTTAAATTTTAGATTAGAATTGTGTCAGTCTTATATAATTTGATTTGTGTTTTATTGTTAAATGTTTTTGTTATCATCTAAAATTCATAAACAACAATGACAAGAAGTTGTAGGAGGAGAGAAGAAATCATGAAAAAAAAAATGTATAAAATGATCTTTTATTAACAAAGACCTTCTTCCACTTTCATTGTTAACGTTTATGGTAACTTCACATCCGGAAAGGAAAGAAATGATGAAAAAAATTCTAAAAATATAAAAATGATCTCAGATTAACAAACCTTTCGACTTCATTATTAGTGTTTGAAAAACACCGAAACAAAATAACGTCTTAAAGAAACTTTATTGATCAACTCACTGATTTGATTTATAAAGTAAAAACTTAGATAAAACTAAGTAAAAGAAGAAAACTTATTCTTAACGGAAACAAATAAAAGAGCAATAAAAAGACAAGCGTCAGAAAAAATCGTACTACCGATAAATTTTAATAATTAAAATTTGTTAAGGAGTATAATAATCAATTTAGATATTAATTTATAAAATATTTTTTTTAATAAAATAATTATTATTATAAATTAAAAATTATAATTTATTATTAATTAATTAGAAAAAAAAATTAGAAATTAATATAGCGACCAATTATAATCTTTTATTTATAATAATAACTATTTTAGTAATTAATAATTTTTTTATTTCGTAAATTGATATCTAAATTAATTACTACGGTGATTTTTATTTTTAAATATTTGACATCAAAAATATAAAAATATATTTTTTAATATTGAATATTTGATAATATTATATTTATTTTAATGTAATTTTTATATTTTTTTATAAAAATAATTAGCTGATACTGAATAAATAAATAAAAATGTATAAATATAAATACGAGAATATATCTGTTAGTCGTAAAATGAAGATTAAAATTAATTTTTATAAGTATGAGATAATAAAACTCATCTCATTTTATACCGTCCCTTGATATTTATATATTACATGACTTTTCTCTTTCTTTTACAATCTCAATATTTTATAGAACGATATAATTATATAATTGAGGAATCTTGTAATAAATATATTCTTTATCTATATAGTTTTATTGATTAACATCATATATGCTCTCAATCAGTAGAAAAGTCTTACTAATGGAGTGTTACACTTGTTACTTGTTACTATTAAAATAAAAGTAATTAATTTTTATAATATTATTATAAAAAAATGTTTATTACGCATGTATTTTTTATTATGAATAATTATTTAAGTTTAGAAAAGGTAAAATTGAAAAAAAAATTACATGAGAAAATTCTCTTTATTAATTAAAATAAAAAAATACATAATTTTTATAATTTTATTATAGATAATCTATTTACTACGTAGAAAAGTTATTGTTATTACAAGTAAAATAGTTATTGAAAAGTTAAAATTAAAAAACCATTCTGTACATCAAAAGGGTCGATCCCTTTTATTAATGGTATAACTTATAAAAAAATATAATAATAATTTTCTAGTAATTGTTTTTTTTCCTTTGTATTTTTTATGATTAAAACTATATCTAATGTTTTTATAAATAAAATATTTGTTTTTCATATTAAATTTGTACATTTACTGATATAATTATGCTTAAGAATGATCTCTGAAGTAATGGTTGTGTTGTGTTTAAAGACAACCTCTGTAACATAGTGATCATGTTATGGGCTTGCTTCTGGCTACGGCCCATTGTTCAAAAGCGTATAGCAGATACCGGAACCATCATCTTCGAAACCTCGATCAAGTTGTTTCTCTTCTCTAACACTAAAGCCTTACAGAATCAACTAATCAGGTGGTTTTGAATTGTCGATCAGTCATGTACAGGAACGTTGCTTCACGCCTCAGGACCATTAGGGTTCGTATCTTTCATCTCCTTCCCTTTCAAATGTTACCTGTTATAATTATGCCCTAGATCTCACCCTTACTTGCACTTACTTTAAATTACGAACTAAATCGAAGCTCATATTTTTTATTCCATTGACTAGTCCCTCAATTGTAGTTCTTTGTTCAATAACTACTGAATTAGGATTTAAATTCACTTGTCCATGTGTGCGGAATTCCTGTTAATTGCTTTGGCTCGTGGCGAAAAATCTTGAACAATTTATATTCTTCTCACAGCATTTTCCTATGATTCGTTTGTCTTTTGGTTAAACTTTATTCACTTGGTTTATTGTGCCTGAAAGTTTTAGGTTATGAGCTTGGTTTGAAGTGATCGTCTGATAGTTTTGATTTTTGATAGGCCCGTTCATGCAGCAGGTTGCCTGTGAGATTTGCAAGTTCAAGTTCAAGTTCTGTTGCAACCAAACAATCCTCTTCTGGTTTGGGTGGTTTGTTTGGATGGCTCACGGGCGACCGATCCAGTTCTGCTACACCTCTTGATTTTCCGCTTCCAGGTGTTATACTTTCTCCTCCATTGCCGGATTATGTTGCACCGGGTAAAACTATTATTACTACACTCCCAAATGGAGTCAAAGTGGCCTCTGAAACATCCTCGGTATGAATGATTATTTTATATCGTTTAACATGTATATCTATCCATCTACACGCACATGTAAGATGTCTAAACTTTAAATAAATTGATCTCAATTCTTTGTTCCTCAGACTCCTACGGCATCAATAGGTTTATACGTAGACTGTGGTTCAATATATGAGAGTCCAATAAGTTTAGGGGCTACACATTTGCTCGAACGAATGGCTTTCAAGACCACTAGAAACCGTAGTCACTTTCGTGTGGTTCGAGAAGTAGAGGCAATTGGTGGCAATGTGCAGGCCTCAGCTTCTAGAGAACAGATGGGTTACACTTTTGATGCTTTGAAGACATATGTTCCTGAAATGGTGGAACTTCTTGTTGATTGTGTGAGGAATCCTGCATTTCTTGATTGGGAGGTTAACGAGCAGGTACTTTCTACATTGTTGTTTATACTTTCTGGATTTCTTCCAATATATTTAGACAGGAAATTTGAAAAGTGGCTACCTAATAATTTGAAACATGTGTAATAATTTATACACTCTAGTAAGCGCTAAGCAGATGTTTACTCATAAATTACGATGGACATAATGATAAAACTGGAGAAAGAACGTGAAAGGAAAATTGTGTTAATAAAATAGTTGTAAATGGAGAACCAGGCCCTGTCTCCCCTTACACGTGTTGTGTTGGCTTAATCTAATTGTCAAACTACATATTTATTGTCATACTAGTTCACATAACCCAGTCACTGCTCTATGGTTTAAATGGGGTAAATTGTTGATCTTCTGAAAACTTAATCTTGCATAATTGTGCCACTGCAGCTTGAGCTTGTGCTACAGAGACTTAAAAATATCTGTATGGTTAGATATACACTTTGTAAATAATATATCGTATGCTTAGAAAAAAAGACTTAAACTCAATGAGACAGTTAGAAGGTTGATAACTATTTTCTTGTGTAGTCATAAAACTTTGTATTCACATAATATATTAACCTTTTAAATTCAGTGAGACTGTCAGAAGATTGATAAGTCAGTTTAGTTGAACCGCGTATTCTATATTCTATAGTAAATACATTACTAAGTCAGTCGATAATAGTTATCAGACTTTCTTTTATCTGTTAGCTATTAAGGCTTACATTACATGTCTAATGGCCTCTTAAAAAAATTTCCTTATTAATTGCAGCTTCTCAAAGTAAAGGCCGAGATTGGTGAAGCTTCCAAAAATCCTCAAGACTTGCTTTTGGAAGCAATTCATTCCGCTGGTTTTTCTGGCGCCTTGGCAAATCCTCTTTTAGCTTCAGAATCAGCCATAAATAGACTGAATGGTACAATTCTGGAGGAGTTTGTTGCTGTAAGTCTTCAAAAATAATCTTTAAATATTATTGACTAAATTTTCAGAATTTGTAGATTCTTTTTATAAGTTGTTCTTTCTTTATCTTTCTTACAAGACTTAAACTTTTATGAAATATCAGGAGAATTATACAGCACCTCGCATAGTACTTGCTGCTTCTGGTGTTGAACATGAGGAATTGTTATCCGTTGCAGAGCCTCTCCTGTCAGATTTACCTAGTGTCCCACGTCCAGGGGAGCCAAGATCAGTATATACTGGTGGTGATTATCGATGTCAAAGTGAAACAGGGGTATGCAATTGAAAAAAATATAGCTTCTGTTCACACTCCGGGTTTTAAATTTTGTGCTGAAAGTCTTACGTTCCTTGAATGAGCAGAGGACCCATTTTGCTCTAGCATTTGAACTTCCTGGCGGCTGGCATAAGTTGAAGGATGCTATGGTTTTGACTGTTCTTCAGGTTTTGATGATGTCATATATTTACTTGATTTTCTTAACTTGAAATTGTTTTCCTTACTTTAAGGTGGCTAAAAATATTTCTGCTGGTCTCTTTAAGTATGCTTATTATTTTTAGTAATATTTTTGTTATTTAAATTTGTATTTAACTGACTATGTCATTTTACTATAGATGTTACTGGGAGGTGGTGGGTCATTCTCAGCTGGTGGTCCTGGTAAAGGGATGTATTCACGGCTATGTAAGTCATCTTGAAATATTCAATCTGTTCTTCGTTTGTGTTTGAAACTATGAACAAAGAATGATAATCAATGTTTGATGTATAGTTTTTGTGCTCACTTTCTTTATTGGCACAATTGTTCTGCAACTAAGCACATACGTGCTCTTTCCCAAAAGCTGTGTTCTTTTCTTTTGATTATTACCTTAACATTCTTGGTTTTATGATATGCAGATCTCAATGTTCTGAACCAATATCCACAGTTTCATTCAATTTCAGCCTTCAACAATATTTATAATGACACTGGCATTTTTGGCATCCAAGTTACAACAGTAAGCCCCTTCAAATACTGTCCATTATGAAATCATGATTTTTTGGATATATTTAAAGACCTGTCCATTATGAAATAATGGTTTTTAGATATTTTTGAAGACCGAATGTTTATGCAAGTCAATTTTTATATGTCTAGTAATAGTAGTTTACGGTACCCAATTTACAACAGTAAGCCCCTTTGAATACTATCCATCCTTTATGAAATCATGTTTTTCTGGATATATTGAAATACCCGTCCATCATGAAATGATGAATTTTTGGATATATTGGAATGACGAATATTTATCTAAGTCAATTTTTATATGTAGTAATTAAGAGTGCTTTTTTTAAACCCTTGAAATGAAACTCTAGAACCAAAATTTCATGGTTTCTATATGTGTATGTAGATATAGTGTGGAATCTCTACAGTATAGTAATATAAATATCTATACGCACAGCTTATATTTACTGGCCCAAATGTTGGGAATCGTTGAGTTTATATATGTGCGTGAGCGTGTGATGGATGTGATCCATCTGATCTCTTCCTTGTTCTTATGGCTGCCTATGCCATCTACTACTCTGACTCCATTTGTCTTTGTGTCAGAGCTCAGATTTTGTATCAAAGGCCATTGATATAACTGCTAATGAGATTCTTGCTGTTGCTACTCATGGAAAAGGTTGGTTGTTATGCTTATAGCTAGTATTTGCTTCTTATTATCTACTTTATTTGAGCTCAGTTGTATTAGACGTATAATATAATAGAGAGAAAATAAATAGGAAACATAGAAAATAGAGAAATAAAGTGGAAATGGATAAAAATACAGGAAAAAGTGAAAATATATATTTTTTGTTTATATGAATCACAAACAAATGGCTTCTATTGGATGAATCATTTGGTTTAATTGAAAAACTAAAAAAATAAGTTGACCTTTCTTTGTTATCTGTGGTCAGTAGAAAAAGTGTAGGAACAAAAGTTTGAAAAATATTTTTGTACTAGTTAAAAAATTAGTTTGTTGTTTCATTATTTTTTTGTTCTTAATATAATTTTTTTCAATATTTTATATTACAATTATTTTTTTACGAAATTAAAGCTCAATAAAAGAAATAAACTCTTTCACCCGTCTCCTTTCCAGCCAATTTAAGGGGGAACCCATCTCCTTTCAACTCGACAGTATAGTTTCAATCCTATTCCCCTTTTTTCCATTTCTGTCATCTTTGTTTCTTCTGTATCAGTAGTTTTGTACTGATGCTTTTTCTCTATCTGTAGTTGAACAGGTACAACTGGATCGAGCCAAACAAGCTACCAAATCTGCAATTTTGATGAATTTGGAATCTAGAGTAAGTAAATGCACCTCAAATTAAAGTTTTATAATGAAACTACAATAGCAGAAGTTTTTTTTTTTTATGATTATGTTTTTTGTAATCGTCTAATCAGTTCTAAACCGAACATTTTGTAGATGGTTGTTTCAGAAGATATAGGAAGACAAGTTTTAACATATGGTGAGAGGTATGTATCATGAAGAGAAGTCTAAATTTGCTGCTAATTTAAGCTTAATAATTAGGTTAGTGATATTTCATTATACTTGTTTGTTTCCTCTTTTGAACTTCATATTCTTAGGATTTTAGTATCCGAGTCTATAGCAATTCAATTCATAGCTACATGTTTAAAGACACTTAGATTGACATGGTTGTGTCGAGCAACTCTTGGCCATTCCTAGAGTATTCTTAGATTGAAGATGTCGTCTTTGGTGTCAGTTTTGTTTATGGTGAACTGAATGTTATGCGTTGAATGTGGATTTTCGCCATATAGTTTTGAAATTTTGATCAAAAAGAATAAAAAAGAGGTAGCTATTAGTTTTTGTATTGAATGCCGCCATTCCTAACTAGCATTTGTATACTTGAAATGTTAGTGCCTTTAGTTAAAGGATGTCTTTATCCCTATTCAGGAAACCTGTGGAGGATTTTTTGAAGGCAGTGGACGAAGTAACCTTGAAGGATATTTCTTCAATTTCGCAAAAACTCATTTCTTCTCCTCTGACAATGGCATCATATGGAGATGGTATATTTATTTATTTTTTTAAATTCTTCTTGATTGTATATATTTCATTGTTTTTTGAAAGACGGTTCTTGATTTCTTTATATCTTACTGAATCTTCCCACTTCATGCAGTTCTGTACGTTCCGAGTTATGAATCAGTGAGCAGCAAGTTCCCTACCAAATGAGATTATTTCCATCCACCTCATTTAACTTTTCTTGTCATGCAAGAAGTCTTGTACTATTAAAAGGTGTAAAATTCTCCTAATTGTTGTTGTTGTAGTCAATAAATTAGTGAGGCAAAACTCATTGTTTATCGGTACATAAACATTGGCGTATGAGAATATTTTTTGGATTTAACTTACAACTGCTGGATTAGATTGGGTTAAATCCTTTCAAGAAACTAAATCATGAACTCGTCGTTTTGAATAAATTTAGATAGTACAAAATCTAGTATATTTTGACTTCTGTTACACTCGGATCATAATTGGATAGGTATTTGAAAGAAAAGGTTCACTCAGATAATAATATTAAATGGTTGTTTTGATGTTTTTTCTTGTAAGATATAAATAGTAAAGTCCGATTTTGTTTATTTTCATTTTGGTAGAAGTCTTTGTTTACTTTATAATTTTCTATTGCATTTCTTTCCCGAACTGAATTTCAATCTTAGCCAGGTTGCTGGATAAAAAAAGAATATCGTGAAACTATTTATGCTGTCTTCTTTAAAGTTCACCCAACTTGTTTTGATGATTATTACATGTTTTAGTTAACATCATTACCTAGAACCATAGAAAACAACCGCAAGTTGATAAATGCTTTATTCTTATCTAGGTGTGTTTCTAGAGAAATTTCAACCTTAAATCTAAACTAAAACCAAAAAGAACCGATTTTTTCTGCATATCTCATAAATTAACTTTCAACCGTATTTAACCACTTCCATTAAAGAAAATATTGATCAAGAAAAGGAGTAATTTTTATAAGAAACATTTGGGCAATATACATGTCATGTGAGATATTCAAAGAATTGTTCATATATATGTCATTGCTACAAGTTTATAAGACTATTCAACAGTTTCCTGCCAAACACGTCATATGTGTGTTGTTCTTCTTCCTGTTGTTGTACTTGTAACATGTTGCTGAGAATTTACCTTAGTTCCAGTTGGTCAAAACATATTTTGGTGAGTAAAAGAGAAGTAAGTTATCAAGTAGCAGATAATCTCTGCCATATTTCATGGGGTCATACCCACTCTTGTACCTTTATCCATTCTTTTGGAGACCCTAAAAGATGGTTATTAAAAAATAACGTTCTAATTTTTAAGAGTGCAATTTTAACAATATAAAATCATTTTACATTATTACTAAACCATAAATCACTATATAAATTAAATTTATTACTTTTTATAACAATTAATAATACTTATGTTTAAGTTTTTATGATAAAATTGTTATCTATGCATAGAGATATTGTCCATTTTAAAATATATATTCTATCACAGTTTTATTTTTAAAAGATGTTTCAAAAAAAAATATTTAAATACTCTTAAATATTGACTTGAAGTAAGACTATGACATGTGATAAAAACAACTTATGTTTATAATATTTTTTACAGTATCAAACTGTTTTGCACTGAGTACGTATGTGTGGATTATAGATCCAATCAAATAACTATCTCTAACATAAGTCTAGAACTATAGCGAAAGCTGACTTAGAATGTGGTAAAGTTGTGCTCCCTAATGAAGTTTCATAAGAAAATGTTTCACCCAACGAAGAATTACACTTTACAAGGAAAGTGGAAGAGATGTCTGTGTCAAAACAATCCATAATTGGATTAAATTATTTACAGATCCTCCTGTAAAGAAAAAAAACAGAAATGATAAGAATATTTCCTTTCCCATTGCCGACAGGGGCACTCACTAAACATATATTTTTAGACACACTATATGAAATGATATCATGTTGTTTCCTTGTCAAAATAATTGTCAGTTCTCAACAAATTTTAGATAAGGACTTCACCTCTTACCTTTTTATTTAAAGAAGGTAAATCAGTTACGTATCATTTTTATTTTTTAGAAAACTAGTTTGAAATCCATGGAGTAATTGATGTTTCTTTGTACTATTTTATCTATAATAATATATAAGAAATTTTCTTGTCCATAATTTATAATACCAGTTTTATCTTTAATTATTTTATATATAATTTAATTTTTAATCATTATTTTAAAAATTTCTTTTATTTAAATTATTATTTTAATTTTTTTACATATCTTACTTTTTTAATTTTACATTTAACAATTATTTTAAAAAATAATTATACATTTATTATTAATTTAAATTTAAATTTTTAAAAATTAAAAAATATGAAAACACTAGTGTTAATAAATATATTATATTAAAAATAATAATTATATATTATATTAAAGAATATTTAGAAAAAAATATTTTAAAATTATTATTAAATTTTGAATAGAATCAACATAAAAATTATTTATAAATTTAGAAAATTAATATATGTAAAAATTTGAAAAATAGATTATAAAACAGTTTAGAACGACACTTTTTTTTTAACGTTAATGATTATAAAACAGTTCAAAATATGCGGAACATGTAACATTAAAAAAAATGCATTGTTCCTTCCTGAACACTTAAAAAGTTGTTCTTAAAACTCAAAATAGACAACAATTTTTGTAGATACATTACAGTCAATAGTTTTAAAAAAATTCCAAAATCATACAATAATAGTATCTATTTATCAGTAACAACTTTCTAATAAAAATACTTCCAAATCATCTTCAGAAACATGTAACGAATAACTTGTTTAAAGTAATATCGGCAAACAATATATTCAGGATATTGTGGATCAAGATGATAGATGGACTGTATAGTTGAGTAAAAAGTTAATGAATAATTAATGATTTTTTTTTTTAAATTGGGTATTTGAGGACATGTCCATATCATTTTTTATTTTAAAATTACTATAACATTTTATATTTAATTTATTGAGTAATATAGAATATTTACACGAACTTTTCTTTTATGCTTAGTTATTTAACTTAATTTTAAAACACATTTAATTATTTTTACTATTTTTATAATTATTTAACATTTTTATAACTATAATCTTTTTTGTGATTGACCTAGGATAAAAGAAAATCCTTATTAGTATTTAATACTTAATTATATGATGTTTTATTTGTTGTAATTTTTATTTTTTATAAAATATTAATTAACGTGGGTATGAATAGAGACATGGGTATATTTATTCTCTAATGAAAATTATATCAGACAAAAAAATGTATAGTTCTAAAATATGAATGAATATTTAATTTCGGATAGAGATGACATGAATTTTCTACTTAAAAAATGGGATAAAGATGATATATTCTTTTTAGATAAGAATAAAAAGGATAATGGTTGAAGTTAATAACTCATGACATAAATTTTGTTCAATAATTTGTGTATATTTATATTTTTGTAAAGTATTTTTTATTATGAATTTGACGTGATCTTTATATAACTTTTTTAATAATTTTTATGTGATAAGAAATGATCGATAAATTTTAAAATGTTAGTAGTATAAATATTTAAAATAATGTTATTTGGAAGTTAATAATTCATGGTGTGTTTTTCTTATTTTTTTTAACTATGGATAAAAAAAATGATTACATAGTAATTTATCATCAGTCTTATAAGAAAATAATTTTAGAAGTGTTTATCACAAACAATAGAGAAAAAAAAACCATTCTTATAAAATTTAATAACCGCCAAAAGAATTACTATAAATATGTTTTACTATATGTTTTTATATGCAATAGATATGAACAAAAATTATCTGAAAATTTATTAAATACTGTAAAATAGAATAAATATATATAACTCTATTACATAATAGTTTTTTTAAACTTATATTAGTCATAACTATAAACCTTACATTTGAGTTAGAGTGATTTTTTTTTAAAGTCCATCAAATCATATGTCATTATAAATTTGTGGAAAAAACATATAAATCAATAAATTACAAAATGATAATTAGGATAACAATCTAAGTTAGTGAGAGGAGATAAAATCATCAAACTATTGAAAATGAAATCTATTAGTAATTACTTTCACTACTATACTAGGGTCAAGAATAATAATTAGAAGGAAATTTTTCTCTATACAATTATTAAGTATAATAATATGAAATGTTTAGTGAAACGTAAATATGACATAATAATTAACGATTATATTATTTCTGATAACACAAAACCTGAAATGTGTCTCCAACTTTGTATTCACTGCTTTGCTGTCTTGCAATCTTTTCTTATTTTTATTTACCTTCTAAATTATTACTTGTACTTATTTTATGAGCACCCTCATCCTCATGATGCAACTTTTTTTGTCTCCCATATTAGATTAATTAATTATCATAATAATAGCTCTATTGGTTGTTAAAATAATTACATGTTTAGACCAGAGAAAAACGAAGGATACTATATACATACCCATAATTAACAAGTGCAAGAATTGTTAAGTTCGAAAAAATATTCAGATATATAAGTGAAAAATTAATGAGGAATATACACATACACCTTGTAGTCATACAAGAAATATTCCTAAAGATGATGAATTATGCAGAAAAAGAAGAGTGTTTTGGAATATTTGAACATGTATAAAATCAAATCCTTACCAAAACTAGTATAACACTATTATATATAAATATTGGAATATTTTATTTATGCATTAATTGAAATGGCGAGCATGGTAAAGAACTCTGAAACATGTGGGCTCCATGACTTGGTTCGTCAGAAGTCAATTTAATTGTCTTGTTTTTTCTCCGTTTCGTTGTGTTAAATTTTGGCGGAGAAGAGGAAGGTACTTATGACCGTGAAATGTAACCACTGGAGACCAAATATTGTGATTATGTGAACTTTATTAGACAACCCCTGAATAAAAATAACAATAACTCTAAATTATTGGCTTCTCCCATAATGGTAAAAGACGGATATTTGCAAGTAAAATTTGATATTAAAAAAAATATTTTTAGGAGATATATACGAATAATGGATTAGGATATTTAATTACTTACTTATCGATGCAACGGATATGAATATTATTGGAATATTATTATCACGTAAATAATTAATAATTATTGGTAAAAAATTTTTACGTTTTTTTTTAATTCAAGTTATCAAAATAAAATTATTAATTAAAAAATATTAATCCGGAAATTTTGAAATTTGATTTTATTTATTTATATTTTTTATTTTAATTTATGAAATTGAAGTTATTTTATAAAATCTATATTTTGTTCCCATTCATTTAAATTTGTATACCAAATTTATTTGCATTAATATTTTATTACATAATTTGATTAAAATTGTACTTCAAAATTAATATATATTTTTATCTAAGTTTATAGTTAAAGGCTTGCTTTTTTAATAAATTTAATTAAAACTTTAAAAAATAAAATAAACAAATATTTGTCGATATCCATAAATATTAACGGTTATAAAAAGAATCTTAAATATTTATTTTCATAAATAATTGAGTAGTGAAATTTTTTAAATAAGCCAAATGACGAATAAACCCGACTGGTACCCAAACTAATACGTGTCGTCCTAACTTTTTTACTCTTATCCTTATCTTAAAAGTAAAAATATATTACCATCTATATCTTCATCTTATATGAAAATGAAATTTTTGTGTCATCTATATGTTACAAATTTTAATTAAATAACTTTTTCTAAAAAAAAATCACAAAAAAAAAACAATATTATAAAGGATTTGATGTTAAAAAAAATACACATTTTTTGTTTTTTTTTTATTTTTAATTATATGAAAAAAACTTATAATTAAGTAAATATCATCTCGAATAAGAATGTTAATACAAAGTACAAAATATCAAATAATTATAAAAAAAGGTGTAAAAATATTATATTTGTATCTAATAAATAAATTAGAAAACTAGGAAATAAATGAAAGTTAAAAGAAATTACCTAATAAATAAAAAATATTTTAGTAATTTAAAAAGAAAAAAAATCCAAACCTACCCCATTAATATCCTCAATGACGATTTATCTGTCTTCTATCCCCAACTAATTAATAATTTAGATAAATAAAATTTATTTTATAAATTTAAAAAAAAACGAGAAAAATTATGAGTTTAACTCTCCAAAAAATTAACGATTAACATTATCGATAAAAAGAAAAAAAAAAAATCCATCGAGTGCGTTTCCCCATCTTCCTTGATTATGAAGTAATACTGTGGACGCATCTCTCTTTCTCTCCCTGCGTCTATGCGCCAAAACCATCATCATCTGCACTCCCATCTCACTTTCTATCATCCTTTTTCCCTTATTTTCTATTTCCCACTCCCATCTTTCTTCTAAGCTTTCTCACATTTTACATCTAACCATCTAAAACTCAGAAATGTAACCATTCATAAAAAACCATACCATTAATTACTTTGGATTATTCCGTTTTCGTTTTCAGTTTAATAGGCAAGTACTCTATTACACTGCTATTAATGAAAACACTCATTCTTAAAATGATTTTTCTAGTACTTATTATAAAGATAACGTATATCAGTTTACATTTTAACTATATATTAATCTAAATATGTATATACGATGAAAAATGATATTATGATTTCTATTTTTTTTATTTTTATCGTCTGATATAATTTAAGGTGAATCATTAATTTAAAAAAAAAAGAATAAAACATTGATTAATTGTCTATACGTTAAGTTACGTAAACAAATAAAAAATGAGAATAAAAAAAAATGAGATCCATATTATTATTTTTGGTATATAATTTTGATGGATTATAATAACAGCTGTGTGGCCGTTAATTGCTTTATTGCTTTAGCAGTCAAGGGTGAAATAGAAAGGTGTAGGGTGGCTACAGTATATTTAGGATGAATGTCTAAGATAAAGCAGAGAATACGTTAGTTAGAAAAAAAAAAAAAAAAAAACTCTCTCTCTCTTTCTTTATCTCTCATAAACCGCCAACATACATGCGCTTCATAAATCAGCAAAGCCTTAAAGTTGCTTCTGTGTTCGAAGACGACAACTTTTCCTTTATTATTTTTCTCACTCAGTTTCAGTTAAAGTACCTACCTTCTGCTTCTCCATGCTTAAACCAGGTTTATACCTCAACTCTCTTTTCCTCTTCTTTCTCCTCTCTCAATTCACACTCTCATCTTTGTGCAAATAAGGTTTTTATTTTCTTAATATTTTGTTTAGAGTTTCTGTTGCTAATTCTTCTTGAGCTACTTTCTGAATTGAATCATCGCCTGATCGACCATCTTTTTCTTGATGGAAGTTCACAAACCTGGAAAAGCCAAGATTGTAACATGTCATCAAATTTCTTGTGTTGATTTTTCAGGAAAGTCTTTGTTCTGATCTCAATCGAGAGAGATGCATGGTTGTGGAGTGTTCCACAGAGTTGAAGGTCTCGTAAAGTTTGATCAAGAGAGATAGCAATAGGAATAGGCATGAATAAGATGAGCAAGTTGAGTTGTGTTAGGAGCTCTGATCTCATAGATGCAAAGCTGGAAGAGCATCAACTGTGTGGATCCAAACAGTGCCCAGGTTGTGGTCACAAATTTGAAGGGAAGCCGGTACGGAAAACAAAAATTAAATCTCACTAATATTCTTGCCTTCAACCAAAAGCCTTTGACAAAATCAACAAGAATCACACCACAAAACAATACCATATTCACATCTTTATGCCCGTGTTATCATTGGACTAGTTCAATTAATTTAATGCTATTGCAAAAGTTTTTCAGTTTGTTAAAGTTCTCTCTTTCTTGTGCTCCTCTTCTTAATCATCTCCACCCTTTTGCTTTCTGAGTTTTAATTTGAATTTCAATGGGAACGCCAGGACTGGCTAGGCCTTCCGGCGGGAGTGAAGTTTGATCCAACCGACCAAGAACTCATAGAACATCTTGAAGCCAAAGTTGAAGCAAAGAACATCAAATCACACCCTCTCATAGATGAGTTCATTCCCACTATTGAAGGAGAAGACGGCATTTGTTACACCCATCCTGAGAAACTTCCAGGTTCAAATACTCAAATAATAAACACAACTACAGACAATGAGAGTTCCCAAATTTTTAATATTTTTAATAAATTTCAGTTTTAGAGTGCGTTTGAAAACATATAATATTGATATTTTGTGTTAAAGAGCAGAAAACCTGCCTTGAAACTTGTGCAAGAGATGGATATATAAGTCAAAAGGGTTTTGTGTTACAGGTCACCTAAGTTGACCTAACTTTGATTTTGGTTTTGGTTTTTCAGGAGTGACAAGAGATGGGTTAAGCAGACACTTCTTCCACAGGCCCTCAAAGGCTTACACAACAGGGACACGAAAGAGGAGAAAGATTCAAAACGAATGCGACTTGCAAGGAGGGGAAACCCGATGGCACAAGACAGGTAAGACAAGACCAGTGATGGTGAATGGGAAACAAAAGGGTTGCAAGAAGATTCTGGTGCTCTACACCAACTTCGGGAAGAACAGAAAACCAGAAAAGACAAACTGGGTGATGCACCAGTACCATCTGGGACAGCACGAAGAAGAAAAAGAGGGAGAGCTTGTGGTGTCCAAGATTTTCTACCAGACACAACCGAGGCAGTGCAATTGGTCAGATAGAAGTGCCACAACCGGTGAAGGAAGTGGAGAACAACAAGCCAACACTAATGGAAGAAGAGACAGTGGAAGTGGGAGTTGTTCTTCGAAGGAAGTTCTCACTCACAGAGATGAAATGTCTGCTATCGTTGGAGTCCCTCAAATAACAACCTTCAACACTGCCTTGGACATTCAACAACTCAAATCCGACCAATTTAGCTTCATTCCATTCAGAAAAACCTTCGATGAGGTACACACACATATATACAAAATTTGTCAGATTTGAACATAGGTTTGGTGAAATGAGTTGTAGAAAAAGGTGAAAGAACATGAAAGGGTTACATTACAGGGAAGGCGTTGACATAAACGTTGCTTGCATAAACAGCATAAAATTGAATTGACCTGGCCTGATAATAAATCAGCGTCAGCCAACCACCCACCTTAAAAAAAAGGTAACTTTATATGCTAATGAATTATTGAACAATGAATTTGGTCACATGCATGCATGCTGATAGTTGGAGCTATCTAGAGAGGCTCGAAAAAGAAAAAAAAGAAAGGAAAAGAGGCTGAAAAGACTAGCTAGCTAGCTAGCAAGCGAGTTAGTTCAATGAGATATTTGGTGATGGTTAAGAAATTTTTCAGACGATGATGACGACGATGAACATTGCAGGTTGGAATAGGAGAAGCTTCCACGGGAAGAGAAGTGCAAGCATCAAGGTCGTGTGAGGAAGTACATGAAGGGCATCATCATCATCATCAACAACAACAGCAGCAAAATCAGCATGCGCAGCAACAAATTTCAAGCACAGCATTCCATATCAGTAGGCCTTCGCATCCCATCTCCACCATCATCTCTCCTCCACCCCTTCACCATGCATCCATCATCCTAGACGACAACTCCTACCATGTCTCCAGAATTATGCTTCAAAATGAAAATTTCCAGGTAATCATCACCCAACAACCCACACTTCTTCAAGATCATTTTTGGTTGCTTATAATATTTTCCTCAGTAATCTCCCCCTCGGCTTTTCCAATATGCAAATATTCACTTTATTATTTAGTCTATAGATTTTAAAAATATTATTAACACTCATTTAGTTAGCCTTTACATTTAGAAATTACTTTAGATTTAATGCATACATTATTTAGTTTGAGTTTGAGTTGAGCAAATTGTAAAAAACTAATTCAACTTATAAAAAATTATAAAAGTTAAAACACTCAAATTTTAATGATAAGAATTAAACTATGAAATTATATATAAATATAAAGATCGGATGAGTAAATAAGTATAAAAAAAGTTAGTCAAAAGAGGTTAGGTTGATATGTTTTCTAAAATAAAGTTAGGGAAGGACACAATTTTTAGTGGTAATAGTTTTTTTTTTTTTATCATTATTATTTCTCCTTTAATTTTCATGATCTAAATATAGATAGGTACTAAATAACAGACAGAATTTTCTTAAAAAAGAGAAAAAAAGGTGTTGGTGCTGACTCAAATCACATTTGGCAAAGAAGAAAGGATTTTATGTTTAAAACAGTAGGAAAACGGAAATTGTAGTTTGGATAGTGCAATCAAAGGAGTGTGTTGAATTAAGCTCAAAATGTACTTGGTTTTGCGCTGTGTGTGTGTTGCACGAGGCTGATTCAGTAACTGAGGAAGCTTTTATAAGTGCTTGTTATAAATTAGGAGCATGGAAGTGTCTTTTCACTTTTGGAGTACTGCAGTTGAAACATGATGATTAAGATGTGGGGTTTGAATTTGATTTTTGTCTTTTTTTAATGAATGTGTAATGTGTACATCCACATGGCAACAGCAACCGCAGCAGCAGCATCATAAACTAGGAGGAAGGTCTGCGTCTGGTTTGGAGGAACTCATCATGGGCTGCACTTCAACTGATATCAAAGAGGTAATTAACAACCTTTTGACTCTCTCAAATGTATCAACTTTGTTTGCCATAACGAGACTAGGGAGACAGAAAAAGAGGCTCAAGAATAAACAACTCAGAAATTTTCGAAATGTGTTATAACATGATTGATACGTGACAAACAGAAATGGGAAAAGTATTGGATAAAAATACGGTGTTCAAGTTGAAAATACAGTTTCATCATTTTTAATTTGAATTGCAAAAGACCAGAAGCCTTCATCTTTTCCCTTTATTACTTTTTACTGTTCTCATTATGTTTGCATATCTGAACAGTAGAATATCTTTCCTTACGCCATGAAAAAACTTCTGCTAACATTTTCTCCATGGAAGCACTGGTGCTGATGCTGAATATTTTTTGAAAATTTTCAACTTCTGCCATAAGAATGAAATATTGGAAAAGGTGACAGTGACTTAAAATATCTTTTTTTGCAATCCTGTCCTTATTAGGAAAGAATAGTTCTGAATGACTTTGACTATGAGGTGGAAAGGCATGATCCAGAGTGAGCATATATTTATTTCATTTAACAAAACAAAAACCTAATCTTCTCATTATTTGCATTATTCATGCAGGAGTCATCCATTACAAACCAACAAGAGGCTGAATGGTTGAAATACTCTTCTTACTGGCCAGACCCTGGCAACATGCACGATCATCATGAGTAGGAGGAGACAAAGAAAAAAAAAACACAAACAAGACAACATCATTGTGGTCATCATTAATACTTGAAGCATACATAAAGTTTCTTTCGACAAAAAACCAAGTAATGAGATCGGGGCTTGCTCATTTTCTTTCATTTTCCAATGGTGCAAGTTTGTGATAAGCTTTGGTGGCTCTCATCGGAATTAACTGAGTGCAACGGAACAAATTGCGAAGAAAGGGAGAAAGAAAAAAAGGGGAAAAGAAAAGAAATCGAAACAAAGCTGCTCTTCCTCCTGACACATGGTGAGGGAGAACGACCAAAGTTGCTGCATAAAAATCATCACTACTATGATTACAGTATCATATCCCTTTTATAATATTCACATTATTTTATTATTTTAAGATGTTTGTATTGGTTCACATTCCCCGTTTTTCTCCCAACGAGCCATATACATATATATTAGGTATTATTCCATATATATAGTTTAAGATTATATTTTTACATTAAACCATTTATGTTCGTTGTTAGAGAATCTTCTACCAAACGATTCATATATTTTTCATACTATATGCATTTTATCAGTTTTACCGAATAATTCATTCAAACCATTAGCTTAAACATCAGTTTTTTTTCTTATATCATTGATCTTATTATGTACTGTTTGTCATAGGGTTTAACTTTCTTCTTCTTTTCACATTTTTAAAGGCTAGTGAGGAATCATATAACTTTTACTTTTCTTTTACAATTTATTATCGAGAACTTTAGGGAATACCTCATGCTAGCTAGTGCTGCAAGGACCAAGGTTATGTATGCTACTACTATTCAGAATTCAAATTGCTTTGTTAAGTCACAGTTGTTCATTTTGGGTTGTTTGGAAAGTTAAAATTAATTTGACTTTGTATATACAAATAAATTTTTGTGTTTTAAATTTAGAATAGAATAAATATATAATTTCATCCCCAAAGTGATAAATTTGTATTATATATACAGTTTACTTCATGCTAGATTTTTTTTTTCTTTGTAAAATTATTCTATAAGGTTAATAATATACTTTTTAGCGTATTAATTAACACAATTTTTATTATTGGTCGAAAATTTAATGAAAACTACCAACTTTTTAGCGAGGCTTACTTTATATCTATTGGATCTATTGATTTTTTTAATTATTTTTAAATATTAATAAATTGTGGAATGTTTCTTAAAAACAATGTTAAAAAAATACATATTAGGCCAAGTTATCTATAAAACTATTTTGTTGAAATCTAATTGTAAAATTAGAAAACGTCAATCCTTGTTGTTTAGTTTCCTATTTTTATAGTACTTTTGTAATTGAAAATCAAAGCAAACATTGTTTCATTGTTTTATTACTTTTTACTACTTTCCATGTTAAAAAAATAACAGTTTTAAAGTGAAATTAGAAAACAAAACTCAAAGCAAATATGCCCCGCAGTTGTCATTAAATTGACAAAATCGACTATTTTCCATTACAATTTAACATATATTTAATTAAGTTGATAGATTTGAAGAAATATATGTTACTATAACTGGTTTATTTTAAGAACTAGACCTGAATTAAACTGGTTTAATTTTAATGATTTACTGTATATTTCATATCTAAAACATATGGTATAAAAGATTATTAAATCATACAATAAATGAAGGAAAATGTCAAATTCAATAGTAATAGAAAAAATTAAACTCACTCAAATTCTATAAAATTTATATTCAAACACAGAAAAACTAATAAACTCAAATCTATCCTAATTAATAATTTTATAACTAAAATTTTTAACTTAGAGATCAAATCATGTCATAAAAGGTTTGATTCCGAACATAATGTTATAACACCCTCGGAACCATGCCAGTCATGTTGAATAGTAACTTTGTTGGAAGTTCAGTTTGTCTAGAAATAAGGCCAATTCACAATATTTAAGTGGATGTAATTCTCAATTTACAAACTGATTTTGTGGGATTGAGTTAGGTTTTAAAAACTCACTTCTAACATGGTATCATAGCCAAATTAAAGTCTATCCTAGCAAATTTTCTTGAACATTCTGCCGATATCGGACTGCTAACGGATCACCCACTAATTTTTTGTCCCAGGTACGAGATGAATATATCTGGACATTAAGGGTTTAGTTAGGCTTTAAACCCACTTTTAATAAACTCTAATGAACAATTTTTATGTCCAAATCTGATGGATTCACTACTAAGAGTATGCTTTCTTTGCGACACGACCATGTTCAGAAACCTGGGGTAAGTTGCTGTTTCCCTGAACCTTTTACTGCTTCTGATGTTTGCTTAATAAAAAGAAAATTTACTTTCGGATATGGGTTTCAAGAATATCTTTTAGTGTTCATGGGTCCCTCAACTGCACAAGAGTTTGAACTTTGAAACGCTGCGTATATACATACACAAACGCATTTGTTCTCTAAATTGCACACCCACCAACCAATTTTTTAATTAACTTCTGCCAAATTAATGATTTCACGAAGCTACATTTACTTTCCAAAGGCATGTACGGCTCGTGTCTGTGATATTCAAGGAATTAAGGAGGGAAATTTAATTTCTTATTGAACACTATGAGCTTTTCACATCTCTTGATTTTGTTATTTAGTTTTTCAGAAAGAGAGTGATGATACTAGGAGACAAACACGTCTTTTTTGCTTTATTCTGAATAAAGATTCGAGCTTTAAATTTCCTGATATATTACTAGAGTAAAGATGTGCTTATCTCATCTTAGATACATATAGAGAGAGAAAGTTGCATGTTATATATATTGCTTTAAAGGGACATGCATGCAATAAAGAGAGGGTAACTTCATTGTAGTTTCTGAAGGGAATAAAGAGAGGAGTGAATAGAGAATGTGAAGACAAGAATAAACTTTTTAGGTTCTTTTATTCTTGTACTCTTTTTTAAGAACTGCGTGCCATACCCAAACTCTTATAGCTAGCCATACTTTCTTTCGGTGTGTAATTATATATCATTTTATTCACTCTCAAGTATATATGATGGTGTGAAACGAGATACGATACCTATAGCTTTGGATCTCTGGCAATGAAATGCTAGGAGAATCTTTAAACTACTCCTGTTAGATAGAAAAAACAAGGATATATATATGAGAAAGTTAATGTGAAATTATAGGAAGAGGAATTTAATAAAGAAAGGTGATATTGAGTTCTTTGGATGCTTTTGAAGGAGCATATATGGAGAGAGTATAAGTGTTATGGTTTTTGGGTGTGCCATAGATTTGGTCCCGTAAAGAAGTCGCAGGAGGAATGGTGGTAGTGAAAGGACGAATATATAAACATGCTCTTTCAGATTCTTCCCTAAGACCCCACCAACTGCTTCTTTTAATTTTCTGCTTCATTTTCTACTGTAACGAAGTTGAATATAGCAAGTTCAACTTTAGGTTTTCTTCTGTGTCCAAAACACCTTCATCACCTGAGAGCTCTAAGATGAAATCATGGTTGATTCTTAAGGTAAATTTTGGAAAGGTATATGACTCAAGTTTGTTGAGAGTTCCTCTTATATTATGAGAAGAATGAGAGAATAAAGTGGATTAATGGTTGTATTAAATTAATAAGAACGTGAATATAATGAACAGTAGCGCTATTTAAAAATTTAGTATTAAAAAGGATTTTAGATATATAGGTAGGGAACTTCTTGACTCCATTTCTATTCTTAATAGTGACAGAATGAATGAATGAATGAACTAATGAGGTAAGCAATCTTACTCTAAAAATGTATAGGTAAAGAGTACTACTTAAACGAGTAATTTTAAAAGTGAGTTGTACATCAATAAATTACAAGAACTCGTATAAGAAAGAAACACACCTAAAAATCTTAAAATGGATTTGTAAGTATTTCTATGTGTATATTATTCATCTTAAATTCCTAACACAATATATGCATAATGTGGTTATTTTATATTTATATATAAGGAAAAAAAATAATTAATAACCTCCCTATTCCTTCCATCGTCCTCTACTATTTTCACTATGAAAAATATTTGTTTGTCAATGACTAAGAATATTTTCACTCACCAATGATGGTTTTCTTTTTTTTATGTCTGATTTTACGTTTCACAACCAATCGTAGCTTTTGCGTTTTATCTTCCCATTAACTTGAAAATGTTTCCAGCCATCTATTGTGCACCATCCTCTGACTCTTTTATCTATGGCTGCTTTTTGTTTAATTTTTTTTTTCTCCAACGTAATTTACTTCCATCAATTGTCTACCATAATTTGTGTGTCAAAGATCTTAACTGTTGATTCTTCTTTGTAAAGCACACTCCATTGGGAAAAGGTATAATCAAACATTAACATAGTAATCTAATACCAATAAGCTGTTTTGGAAATAAACTTATATTTTAAGGACAAGAAAATCCAGCAACTTGTATAATATTTTTTGCATAAAACGGGAAAAACTTACAAAGAAATTAATATCAGGACTTATTGTTCAACTGCAAAGTGTTCATGTTGGCATATGTATTTTGATGTTGTGAAAAGAAAAGAAAAAACAACGAACTTGGACCTTTGTGCATGTACTGTGTTTCAAAACTAATATTTGAAGCCCAAATTAATTTGTTTAGGCAAAAGCATGATGTGGAATGGTAATATCATAATATATGCACACTGCCCGCTAATCGAGAATATAAATTCTTGTCTTTAATGAGAACTTTGTTTAGTTATCCTTCTTTCGTGAATCTACCTCCCAATCCTACTGCAACATGGAATCATTAGGGTTTAAATATTCAGTATTGAACCTTTTGGAGATGCTGATGCCTGACAGTATATGCTCCATTCCACATACATGTGGCTATCATCACTCCAGTATCTCTTGTCATTTGCTTAAATTGGTTGGTTGTCAATTTTTTGAATAAAATATCTATCTAAATTTAATTTAGTTTTTATATATGTTTTATGTAAAAAAATTTACATTATCAACTTAATTATAATACAATACATCCTACGAGTTTTAAAGCAATTACAAAAGGTTAACATTGTTATTGCACAGTACAATTTATAATTAAATGAAATTGGTCCATCAGAATATCTCGCAGGAAGCAAGGGCATGCATGTGGAGTCATTTCCTGACCCAAAAAGAATGTTGATGTTAACAATAGGCGTAACTAGAGCAGTAAAATTCGCGGCTCTTTTTGATGCAGCTTAATAGGAGTGATGACAGTGAGGAACAATCCACACTCCATGCTCATTCCCCTGTCTTATCATTATACAACCAAAACTAAAACACACGCCACTAGGTAGATTCGCAATAGCCTGCAAGGCTGTCAAACTGAAAAACATTTCCATAAACTTAACATACCCGTGAAAATTTAACAGAGATGGCTTCGAAAACAATTCATGAGTTGGATAAAATAGTCACTATTCCTACGAGATTGATAGATAGCTATCCATGTTCTCCTACTTGGATCCTCTGCAGCAATTATCTCAACCACTGGTTTTAATCCAATTATTATTAAAATTTAGGGTATAAATAAATTTATTATATAAATAAGTACGAAAGATTTATTATATGTTGCTGTAGGGGCTGCAGGACTGTAGAGAATCTCTGCTCTATATTCTGTCTAGAATTGTAAACTAGAGTCAACAGGTTAACTAGAGAGTTAAACAATTCAGGTACAAAATAGGTAGCGAATGAGTGATTTGGCTATGGTTCTTCATGTAAAGACAAGTAACCCTTAGGTCACCACCTGATCTCACATTAACAATGCTTTAACTTGCACGATGATTCACTTGGATTAACAAACATGTAAAAGGTAAATATATGTACAAGAAACTACATATTCCCCTTAATCTGTAACACAACATTGGAGAAACCTTCTCTCCTATCTTTCTATGCATCCTCTCTTCATGTTACACAATTGTACCGACTTTGGGAAATTATGAAACTCCACTTATTTTCATCATCATCTTCTGTACAGGCCACCTGCTTGACAGAATATCAAGCTAGCTTAGCAAGCACGTGACTCAGAAACCGGCAGCCGCCTGATCATTGGTACACTGCTACCAGATACTTTCAATGATGCAAACAGGCAAGATAATCTTGCAATCATGGGCATAGTCCTTGGAAGTTTGGGGACAATAGCCAGCTCCATATCAGCATCACATGTGCTATGATAGCCTTCAAGATCCGCTTTGGTTATAAGTACTGCGTCCCCAGAGGGGGAGTAGGGTAAAGGACACGGCCTGCGCTTGTTATAGTTTTGAACAGCCTGCCCACAAACACAACCAACAGTTACAAATCATTGCATAAAACCACTATCCTTCTGCAGAGAAGGAGACACACACAAAACGGACTTGGTCATACCTTCCACTGTGATGGTGCTAGTAGGACTCTAGGTCGTCGAGACCGCACATATTCCAGAGCAGCAGCAGGTGTCATGTGCTTGTATTCAACCTAGAAAACACAAGTAGACCACATGGAGAACATTCAGCACCTACAAGCTTCAGTAATGCCTAAACTCAATCATAAAGACCATCAATTACCAGATAACAGAGCACAATTGTTGTACTCCTCCCACGTCCAGCTTTACAGTGAACATAAGTAGTTTTGCCGCAAGTTGCATTCTCTGCCAAAAAACAAAGGTAATACACAACTACAGTTCATCACCAGCAACAAAAAATAACAAAGAACCACATTGACGGATGCATTTACCCTATCCCCCCCTTTCTCAAAATTAAATTAACAAGAAAACACCCACGATGAATGAACTGCACAGCCTGGTTGATATCAACAATCGAGGGGGCAAAGAGATAATCTCTAGTGGGAATTACCAAATGATCAATCCCGTGAGCCTGAAAAAAATCAAGTAACAAACCTAGATATCATGAATGGTTTATTTATACTAAAACAACTAAAGCAAATACATTGTGACACTATTTTTGCTTAAATAGAAATTCATGATTTCCCGTACGTGTCAATTAAACTTACAAACCCGCACATTACCAATATCAGAGATTACAAGACTTCCTAACTACAAGAAGGCTCTAGTAGCACACAAATTGAAAAGTCAAGAGAGACCTTCAGAAAAGGAAAGGGGATGTCACTCACCCGATACAGCGACGACGGCACCAAGGTTTCATATGGCTCATTGAGAGTAATCACACCACCCACACCAAGGTTCTTCAAAAGAGGAACGTCCTTGGGGAACGGAACAGCGCCCAGTAACAAAAACTAAAAAGGAGCAACAACCAAAATTAACAAAATCCCAACTATGATTCTCGGCAAACAAGGCACACAAATCCATAAACAGGTCATACAACAATTCAAAACCACAATTAATCAAGAACAAAATTAAAGTTGATAGAGAAAGAGAGAGAGAACAAAACCTCATCAATTCGATCCCACCACCTGAACTCACTTTCAATTTTGTTACGAAGCACATTATACAAGAGTGTGGGATAGAACAGGATCCGAGCACCTGCGCCCACAATCGCTCTCTTCACTTCAACGCTGACAATCTGCCTCTCGTACTTCTCTTGTTCGTCTATACTACACTCCGCGTCGTCCAATTCCTCGATCTTCATCGCACGCGCCAAACGAAACCCTAAAAACCGCAACACGGATCCCAAATTGGTTCGGTTAGAAATCTGAAAAAACGAAGGGAATCGAAAAGCAATCGTACCTTAATGCTGACTTGGGAACGAAGGAACAAGCGAATTAACAAGAAATGGAATGGAAGAAGGAAAAAGAGAAAGAGAAAACGAGGAATTTTGGGTGTGAAGGAGAAAGAGAATGGTGAAAGAAATGCAATGTTCACAAGAGTAGAGTGTGGATTGTGTAAGATCCTTCACAAAAATGCCCTTATTTCTCAACTAAATTACCCTTCTATTAATATTTATAATATTATTGCTGGAAAGCATGGGTAGCGGGTGTGCTTTTTGGTAAGTACCATCATTTATAATTTAGTAATAGTCAATGCCCCAAATTTATGAAACAATAAATTCACTATTAAATCTATTTATTTATTGCTCTGGAATTCATTTTTTTTATTTTTTCATGATAAATAATTAATGCAAAAAATTAATAAAAATAATCAGAATGATTATTTTTAATTGATAATTAAAACATTAATTTTGTCTTAGAAATATTCATAAAGCTCAATTGTTTAAGTTATTACCTAATATTATATTTAATTGCACCGCTACTGATAAATTTTCTTCTAATGATTTTAGCAAATTATTTTTTATTAATTGATCAAGAAAAAATATATTAAGGGAAATAAATAAGTGTCTGATTTCACAGTATATTTAATGTTTTAAAATAAATTATTTTCTATATTTGTAACCTTAGGTGTTTTCCTATTTTTTGTTTGTTTCGAAACAATAAATAGGATTGAATTTGTATAAATGAAATATTTTATAAATATATGTGAAACAGAACAATCAAACATTGGAAATATAAAAGGTAATCATTAATACACCTAATACTATTCTGTATTTCTTACAATTTAAAAACATAAAATACCTTTATATGTTTCTTTCATGAAAGACTATATATATATTCATTCTTATATACATTCATATGTACGAGAAATGGATACAATAATAAATTTCTTAATAAATTGAAGACATTGCAAAATCAACAATAAATATAATTGAAAATGGTATCATGTTCATGAGACTTATGTTTAATATATTTTTTATTTCCTATGTTTTCGGCTGCTGTGTATTTTATGTTTTAATATCTTATTAAATGTAATGAAAATAATAATAGTAACATCACGGCAATTAAATTACATATAGTTTCATTAATAATAATAATAATAATTAACGTGTAATGGAAAAATATAGTTTCAACACTTTTTTTCTTCTTGTGACAAACTTTTCATGATAGGGAGAAATTCGTGTCACATAAATTATATAATACCTAATAATGATATTGTAAGGTTTTGAAAATAGGTTCCCCCATTAAAATAAATCCCTGCTTTATTTCTCATCTCATAAATTAAAAAATTACTTTTAAATTCTATTACAATGTCTTTCTCCTTATTTACAAAGCAATACTTTCTTTTACAAAAATTCCTGTTTTATACAAAAAAGTTACATAAAAAATTATCTATTTAATATCTTACTAACATGAAATGCATTTAGTAATCGGTTTTAAAGCAAAGTAGAACGAGGAAATATTATAGGATAATTTATAATCGCTCAACTTTATATGTATATGCTTCACGAAAGATAATTTTACTTTGGTGAAATAGATTAGTATGAACAGAAAAACTCAAATTTAAATATTATTGAACATAAAATAATTTCTTTAACATTTTCTTTTCCTTCAAAATTACACTTAAAAGGGGGTGATCTAAGGAAGACAAACCCTAAACAATTGAACTCTACATATTTATTCCATCATTGAAAATATTTAATTTGTATCTATTATAATAAAGGAAATTAACTTACATGATCAAGAAACGTGCCGAGTTCAAAAACACTTTTGTTGAATCAATTATTTCTTTATATAAGCGAAAAAATCATTTATAATTACTCATATCTCAAATTGTTGGTAACATTCATTTATATAATTTGTTTGTATCTATTTCTAATAACTATAAAGATTATTTTTAAGGTATATAAGACTATTAGGATATCAGAACAATTTAATGTCTAAGAAGAATGAGAATTTCTCTTTTAAATAAATTTTTATATTTTTATTTTCAGTTAAAAAGTTAAGGGAATGAATATTTCAAATACATGAAATGTTCATTTTAAAATTCATAATTTTGTCATAATTTTGTCTTTACAATAAGACTTTGAGAAAGAAGTAAAATATATTTAAAATTTTTTTAGTTTCAACTTTCAAGTGACGTGAATTGTTAGACGTATTAAAACAATTCCTACAGAGTTTCTCTATAATCACTTTTCCATTTATTAGAATCACTCTTCCACATTTCATAAACAATGTCAATAATTTTGTTATAATCAATCATTATATATGAAGTTTTGTTCACTTAATAAATTGGAGTTCTATCACAATTTTATCATTAATAGACATTTGAGAGGTGAAATAAGATAATCAAATAAGTCAACAAATATATTGATATGTCTAAAACATATTTATACAAATTATTAAATTAGTAAAAAGCGTATTATTTAATATATATATATATATATATATATATATATATATATATATATATTATAAATTAGTTATATTAAGATTTTTAGTTTAAAAATTATTTAAACATATTATATGAGTTGAAGCCATATATTTGATTGTTATTAAATCTGTCTTAACTTTATTTGATAAATCTCCTTTCAAATGACGTAACAATCTTATTACCATTTTAAATAAGAAAAATATAAATACTTTAATTAAAATTTGTAAAAGTGATACAAGGGTACAAATTTCATATACGACGTAGCTATTAGTATTATTCATAATCTAAAAAGAATGATATGCGAAACTAATATTTTGAACGGATAAGAGTGACTATTTTTTATTATTATTGTGAGTAACGAACAAAAGAAAGAAAAGTTCACTACGGTTGAGGACAAAAAGTGAAGAGACCCCACAGGATCATTCAGTTAAAATGGAACAAGAGAAGAAGGATCTTCATCTAATTCAAAATGTACAATTACAAAATTTTGTGGCCTGTGTCACCCAAAAAGAGTGTGTGAATTTTTTTTAATATATTCATATGTCTATTTGTTAGATAAATGTTGTTTTATTATAACCGGCACAAAAAAAAAGAAAAACAGACATTCATCTTTTGAAAAAAAAAAAAAAACCTCATACTAAACATAACTTTACCGAATAATAATACATGATTCAATCCAAAATTTTACCCAAACAGATTAGGTGAAAGTATCATAGACGATGAAGATCTCTTATCACTAAAAATTAAAATTTTTTAAACATTTGTAAGTATTCACGAATATACGTGAATTTTTTAATATTTGTATATATTTTTTAAATGGGTATTCGGTGGGTAACATAATGGATATTAGATAGGAATGACAATGTGGGTTGGTCCGACCTATTTAGGTTCGACCTACACTTGGTCTGTAAAATGTGGGTTGAGTTGGTCTGATCCGCATTTTCAATGCAGATTGAAAATTCTGACCCGTCTCGCATAAGTGCGGACCCACGGGTCAGCTTGCCTTTTTAAAAAAAAAATCTTATGATAAAATTTTCAATATTCAATAAATTGGAAAACTTTAAAAAGTTCACAAAATTAAGCAAATACCTTTGGAAGTTGGATGATAAATTGATAATTTAACATTATCATATTCATATTCGTATTTTGACATACACGATGTACTAGTCAAATTTTAGCACATTCAAAAATACATAATACTTGTATTTTCCAGTTATACAAGAATTTGAAACGTTCATATAGAAGTTCAGAAGGAAAGTAACTAATATACACAAGTGAAAGTTTTTTCTATACGAGTTGGCCCGTGCGGGTTGTGGGCTTTTGCAAGCCATACTTTTGTGTGCTAGTTGGCTCAATGTTCTGACTTGTCCCGTATTTTTTGGCGAGCCTGCAGGCTGGCCCGTTGGGCTAAGTCCATATTGTCACCCTTAGTAATATGTGATTTTTTTTGTTGTGATTCGATATTGGATAATCACTATTCATGCCTGACTTGATCCGATATCATCCTTAATCTTGCAAAACATATGATTAATTAGTTCAAATAATAGTAATTTGTATTCTAAATTTAACATAGAATATAATTTTACACTTAAATAAGGTACACATAAAACAACAATTTCTATTCAAAATCTAAAACTCGCCAAAAACAAATTTCAACTAAAATCAATATTTGAACAAGTTTAAAATAACTTCACACTCAATAAAACACAAATGAGTCAAAATAGTCACTAGTACTCATGTTGACCTTTATAAGTTGTGTTACGTAGTTAAAAAACTTATGTAATCAATCATCCACATTTATCCAACTTAATCTCAATACATAAACAAATTATATACAAATCTATGATTAATTGCTATTTGAAATAATTTTCCTTATATAAAAATTGCTTGCAATTCAAACAATGATAACCAGATATTGAAATTTCATAAAAAAGACAGGCAAAAGTTGAAATTTCATCAAAAGACTAGATACGTAGAACATGTGAAAAGATTTTAAAATAAAAAAAGTTACTCACCTAAACTGAAATCATTTTGAATGAAAATGATATTGTACTCGTTATATGCTAGTGCACCCCATCGTTGGGTTTTCAGATAAAAAAAAAAAAAAAAAAAAACATAAAAAAAAAAAAAAAAATTAGAGAAATGGAAGATGATAAGATGTGGAGAGAGACTGCATGCTTTTGAAAAGATGAAATAAAAAGAAAAGAAAGAAGGAAATGTACGAAAGAATGGACTAAGCCCATGTCTTTCTATATACATGTGAAATTAAATTATCCACGTCATCAATGAAAAATAATATGTATTTTTAAGCATGGTCACAATTACCTAAGTTATCTACGATACACGTTTCTTATACGATATTTATTTCCTTATCTAAATCAATTTTAAGGAAAAAAATTAGCTGTTAAATATAATTAATTGGTAAACTTATTACGCTATTCCTATATTAGACTTTTAACATTAATGGTTTCATATTATACTGTTTTGTAGGCACATGTAGTGATATCAAAAGAAGGATTAAAGTGGATTGTTAGTTAGTTATTCATTGACTAGTGAATGAATTAATGATTTATTTTTTCTTTGTTGTCTAATTTTGCAAAAATAGTTTTTCAAAAAATCAAGCCTATTTGGGACATCTCAATTATAAATTTAATGAAAGAACGAAGTCATGTTAATCCATTTTCTTTAAAAATTTGACCAAACACAAAATGAATATCCGAGTTTAACCAAAGAAATAATTGGGCTAAAAGCTTAAATCGATACAATGTCCTTACTTCGGCCCTGCTATTGGCACCCCCAACTCACTATTTAAACCATCTAACAAAAGCCAGAAAACAAAATTATGTCTATGATATTTATTTAGTCAAAAGAATACATCGGATGAAACAAATTTCCTTTAATTGAAATTAATATAGTTGAAAATTGTTTGTGCGGTGTTAATTTTTAAAACATCAAAAAATAATAAGCAAAAACTTATTTACATTATATTAACTTGGTGGAAATATAAGCGAAACACGTGTATTCAATTATGTACAGTAATAATAATAAAAATTAATTAATATAATAATTTAGATTTAAAAGAAATATTGAAATTATAAAAAAATTATGTACATGCAAAATAATTATAATTTTTTTTGTTAATTTTATAATGTTATAACTATATATTGAGAGTACTTAATGTAAGTCCCATTTCTTTTCAGCTCTTTGTGTTTGGGCCTGGCCTTTCGCAGGCCCAAGGCCTGTCTTGTAAGGAGCCCCTGTCACTCTTGCAGCTCGCTCCCTCTCTTGTGCCATTTTATAAAGACTGTCTCCCTCCCTCAAACACTTCTGGAACTTCAGTTAGAGCTCTGCTAGGGCATAAGTCCTTTTGTTTCCAGCTAGCTTCTCTGTTTAATGCTCTCAGGTAAGTTGAGCTTTAACTTCATCCTTCCTCTTTTTCCAGTTAAAAACTTCGGTTTTGTTGTAGGTTTCCCCTAATACCCATTCTCATCTTCGTGAGTGTTCGTTCTCAGTTCTGTAGGTTGCTCCAGAACTCGTTTGGTCTTGCTTGGTTTACCATTCTCTGTGTTAGTACCCCAAAAAGGTAAGGGAAGCTAGAAACTTTGTGCTCTTAGGTTATTTTGCTCATTTATGGTCTGTTTTGTGAGTCTAGTGCTTGACTGATGTCTGTGGTGGTGTGAATCTATTTTAAACCCGTGTGTATGCTTGGTTGAAATGGTAGTGCATGTATCAACAGGTGCAGAACCTGCTAATCTCGCCCGAGCGAGTGACCTCGCCTAAGTGAGAATAGCAGGGACTCGCCCTGAGTTCCAGTTCGTGTTGTCGCCTAGGCGACTGGTTTTTATTTTTGAGCGAGGCGCAGTCTCGCTTAGGCGAGACGCTGTCGCCTGAGCGAGAACCCGCTAGAATCTTGCAGTGGCCATTGTCGCGTTCTCGCCTAGGCGAGGAGGGGTCGCCTGAGCGAAAGGAACCCTTTCGCCTGGATGAGGACCTTTAGCTTGGGTGAGATGTTATGACAGGGACTGCTGTGTTGGCTGATGTGACTCTATATGTGTGTTAATTAATTCTTTGCTTATAGTATGTGGCCATGCTTGGTGTGTATGCCTGAATGGGTTTTGAATGAAAGTGTTGTTAGGTAATAAGCTATGATTTCGTTGGATTGAATGTTGGTATGCATGTGATAAGTATGAAATGAGAAACATGATATATTTGTTGGTGAAATTTCATGAGAATTGGGTGATGGACAGGCATGTGAACAGTGTTGGTGAGGGAGTTTCATGGAAAACCCCTAGTGATAAGTATATATATACATATATATATATATATATATGTATATATATATATATATGTATATATATGTATATATAGATGCATGCTTAGTGTATACCTTGATATAGGAGATGTCTAGATAAAGGAGGGTATCCTGAACTCTAATAAGCATTCACGCTCATGTAGAGCAGAATGGGTTATGTGGTGAGAGTGGCAGAAGGTCCTTGTCTTAGGACAGTTTGGGCCTGAGACAATAGAGGATTAACCTTGTGTGTGGTTGGCTGATAACCCCTTGCGTCTAAACTCTGCAGAGTTTAGAAACCAGCACAGGCGCATACTTCCTTTAGAATCCTATATCAAGTGTATGATCCAGATATCAAGTCATAGTAACTGCATTTGATTGTTCTTGCATGATCTGAGTGTCTTTTGTTAAATGTAATGACTTGCTTTGCCTTGTACGTGCTCTATAATCTGTTAACCCATATTTTCACTCTAGTTTACCCTTTTATTTTCGTGTTGTGCTTGTATGTTTCTCTTTTGCAATGATGACCCTGTTGGTGGGAGCAGATGGGAAGCATGTGGAAGGTGGACCTGAGGGTAACAATGGTGCGGAGTAGAGGGCCCTGTCCCCTTTGGCTCTTGGGAGCAGTGTTTAAATGACAATAGTATTTTGTTATTTCTAGTTCTAGGAGTCTTGATTTGGTGTAATTGTTGAACTTTTGGATTATGTTTTGGTTATGGCATGGTTGTATACCTAGTTTTCCTTGCAAGTACTTCCGTGGATGATTGTAAAAGTGTCTTCCTTGACTATGATTTATCTGTCAGTTTTTGCTCCCTACTGTTATAAATATGTGATGTTTTATTTGATAGATTAATCTATTTGAAAGGGATGTCACACTTAATAATGTTTTTTATTAAAAAAACTCAATAATATTTTTTTTCTTTAATATCTGTAAACATTTAATGGTAACAACGTTTAATTTATTTATTATTTTAAGATTCAGTGTAACTTTTTATAGTATATTTATCTTTTATAAACTATCATATCATAGATTCTTTATCCTCCTCGTTTTTTAAGGATAACATAAAGTTTAAAATTGATGGTCAATAGGAACACGAGCAAGATAAACAGATTGATAGATGAAACACGAGTTAAATTCAGATTCAATCCAAAATCTTAACAAATTAAATTTATGGTATTTTTCTTTTTTCTTTTATGTTGTTAGATTTTATATATTGGAGTATTTGTTTTGAATGGTGTAGAAAAAGGTTACAGATATTTGTCTACCATTTCCCTGCACGTCCTAGTCCCACAATCATACACAAATGCTGTGCACCAATATTCTCATAGGATAAAGACAGAGAGAGACAGAGGAGGGAGTAAACGTAAAGGCCAAGTAAAACAACATTTATGCAACCAAACCAACTAACCCAACAAATTCTTTCCAAGGATTAAAGATGGGTCCCACTAACCACACAATTTCTCTTTTTTTTTTCTTCTTAAAATTAGAAACTTATCACTAATCTTTACCATAATCTTTTAATGAGCAAATTAGCAAAACGAAACTTTAGTTAATTTGGATAAAAACACCACATCGAACTAAAGTACCACACTTTTTGTCTAATCACATATGTTTGAAGGTGACCACAGCACATGGAAGTCTGTCCTTGGTTACACCGGTCACAGACTCCACAAAGTAAAGAACCATGTAAACTCCACAAAGTAAAGAACCATGTAAGATGAAGTTTAAATCCACTTAATATCTGACATAATAAATTCAAAAATATCCAATTTGATTAGGATAAACTCAAACTCATCACTCTTATATTTATTAAGAAATGAATTTTAAGTCTAACTCAACTTTATAAATCGATTTGTAGAGTGAAGTTTTTATCCACTTACATACCATAAACTCATCTTATCTCTATTTGATGTAGGATCTTCAATCCAAACAACCAGGAAGGCTTTGGCCAAGTTTAATGTAACTTTTTGTGTTAAATCAGTTTGAGTTTCTCATTTGTTTAATTCCTTAAAGGTTGGTTTAGAATAGTTTAAGGGGATGAATACCTAACTTAAGAGCATGCATTGGGTTGGTAGGTGCCATCATGTTTATAAAATCTACTGCTACTAATATAAGCTTGGTGGCTACGTTTTGAAAACGCAACTACTTACTACTCAAACTTCCTTTTATGCAGTGGAGTGGATGGAGAATTCGGAAGAGGAATCTTTCTTTTTTTCAATCTTCTTTTATTTCCTTTCTTTTTCTCCTTTTTCTCAACCATAGAACTTGGAAACTAGCTGTTCCATATTACTCTTCAAAATGGTGTGCGCTCTTCTATGCTCACCCTTTTCACACCACCATTCACATCCAAACTAGCTGCTTTCTGTGGTTTAATCAACTGCTTCAAACTATCATCAAAAAAGAATATTTATAATGTGTGTTTCATGCCTCATGTTTGGTATATAAATTTTTTCAAAGTGAATGAAGTAGACTTTTGACTGTTTCAATGTAACATATGATTATCCATTAAGAATGAAGTTTAAATTGCGTATTGCAAGATCACTTTTTTTCTAATCATTGATTCATGGACTGTTCTCCCATTATTTAGGCAAGGGAACTGAACTGCGCATCCCACTAACTTTTGTTGAACTGTACATATTTCAGCCAAATACATAATTCAACAAAACCTTACTCCTCCACTTTGAATCAACCCGAGTTGCTAGCAATAAACCGTGTTCGAGTTCATTCACACCAATAATTAGTGTTGTTTGTAGCATTTGGTTGTGGATGTTTTGCAGAGCACGCGTTGGTAAACTTATCTTGATTATTTTAAGACTTTTCCTTTTCTAAGTTTTTGATTGCATGACGAGGATGTTTTTAAAGAGTAACACATTATTATGTTTGGAAAAAAGTTAAGAGCTAGAAATTAAGAGACAACTTTTCACGACCGTTGGCTGGTAGCTACCATCTGCCAACCATTTATCGCAACTTCAATTCCCTCTACCAGACCTGCTGCTACAACTACAAGGGCAGATATCTGTGTTTTTTTCTCTGCTTTTTCTTGGTGGAAATGTGAAGGATTCGACTTCTTGATGGGAACTAACATAACCAAACCTATGTGATGTATTAATTATGCCATAGTGTCACAGAGAAGGATTTGTTTTTTTGTGCAAGTAATCAAACAGGACTTTGGTCTTGGCGTAAGTCAAGTGTAAAGAAACAGATTAATCAATAATCATGATGATATTGATTTGGTCAGATACATGATTAGCCCTTGTTTTTTATGACATCTTTTTGACTAGTTTATCAAAAAATTTCCACCTGGTAACGCTCTTGTTTTCTTACCCTTACATGATTCATTTCTTTATTCGTTTGGAACACACCACACACTAAAAAAGAATCAAGGTCGTATACAAATTCAGAAAACATAGGTTCTGTTATGTCTATCTCCATCAAAAACTTAAATGAAAGCGCAGCCACAACATTATATTGATGGTTATGTCTGCACAATCTACCAGCTTTTCATTAAATTTGTAAGCTAGTAAGTAACCTAACATATACACTACACCCTATTTATTTCTTAAAATAATAGATATATTTTTAGCCATGAGTTCTCCTAATTTAATCAGATGTCTTAAGTTTGAGCAAATACATTCGATTTTAATTAGTTAATTAATTGAAAAATTGCAACTACTAAAGTGTTTAATCTGAATTCATTTTTATTGGAAGTTGTTTGAGGAGAAGGAAGTGGGAACAATAATACTCCATGTTATAATCTGATTACTAAGAATTTTAGCAACCACTTTTCACACCCTAGAGAAGGAAGTGGGAAAAAGACAGTGTGATAAAATAATAAAAATAAGTTAATTGAAGAATTCAAGTGAGTTATGAGTGATTCCAAAAGAGAATGGTGAATGAAGACCCTATTAGTGTACCACCCTCTCCTCCCCCTTCAATGTAGCAACTTTATTTCGACAACCTCAAAAGCCTTTCATCAAACAATCATCCTGTTTCTTCAGCTCCAAATGGAGAACACCTTGTTCCTCAATTTTTTCCTTCTTCTTTTCCTCCTCCTGCTCCGTTCAAATGCAGCAAAAGGGGCCATTAGTGTGGGTGTGGGTGTTGGTGGAAGAGGTGGCATAGGTGTTGGCATTGGTATTGGCAATGGGGGTAGTGGTGGCAGTAACACCCCAGGATCCTCGGTGTCGAACCTCAACAATGCTTTCACGGCCCTCCAAGCTTGGAAATCTGCCATCACCGATGACCCTTTGAAGATTTTGGACACTTGGGTTGGTCCCAATGTGTGTTCCTACAAAGGTGTCTTCTGCTCGAATTCCCAGGACGACAATGGAATTGCGACAACAGCATCGACCGAGTCCTCTGTTGTTGCCGGAATAGATCTCAACCATGCAAATCTCCAAGGGACTCTCGTCAAAGACCTCTCTTTGCTATCAGATATCACTCTTTTCCATCTCAACACCAACAGAATTTCTGGTTCAGTTCCCGAGTCTTTCAGAGACCTCACTTCCCTCCGAGAGCTGGACCTCAGCAACAACCAACTCTCGGGACCTTTTCCCACCGCCACTCTATCCATGCCAAGCCTCGTCTACTTGGACCTCAGATACAACAACTTCTCAGGGCAACTTCCCGATGAACTCTTCAACAAGAAACTCGATGCAATATTCCTCAACAACAACAATTTTGTGGGTGAAATTCCAGAGAATCTCGGAAACTCACCCGCCTCCGTCATCAACTTGGCCAACAACAAGTTGAGCGGAAGCATCCCTTTTAGCTTTGGCTTCATGGGTTCAAGACTGAAGGAGATTCTCTTCCTTAACAACCAGTTAACAGGTTGCATTCCTCAGGGTGTAGGGATCTTCACCGAGATGCAAGTGTTTGATGTGAGTTTCAACTCTCTGATGGGCCATTTGCCTGACACAATGAGTTGCTTGCAGGATATAGAGGTTCTAAATTTGGCAAATAACAAGCTTTCAGGGGAATTACCTGATGTGGTGTGCTCCTTGAGAAGCCTACTGAATCTAACTGTTGCTCACAATTTCTTCTCTGGGCTGAGCCAGGGATGCTCAAGGCTATTCAATCTGGGGTTTGATTTCTCGGATAACTGTATCCCTGGAAGGAATATGCAGAGACCACAACCAGAGTGTTCTGGGATCCCTGGGGGTAGTCTCAATTGTCTTAGAATCCCTGCTCCAAAGCCTCTTGTTTGTGCAACTCTGGCTGCAACTTTGTCCAACCACGCAAATTCATCTTACTCTTCTTCTCCCTGATACAGGTTCATCCTATAACTAATGCTGCCAAGTTAATTCAGAATCACACCCTGCTAATTTTATTCTTGGTGCTTTCAGTATACGTGTTAGTATCTTATTATTATTGTTATACTTGGCCCGCACGGATAAGATTCACCTTGATCTTGTGGGCAACCAGCAATGAGAAAGTTCTATGATGTTTTAACAAACAAGATAGTTTATATGTCACGTGCCATTTGGTTACCACCAAGGGTTTTTAAGACTGTGTATTCAGTATTCTGCTACGTTTTTTCTCCTCATAAATATCACGAACCTCCTGTTTCATTTCTTGTTTTCTGACTACTGAATCTTCACACCAGAGTCATGATGTAGGCTGCTTAAGTTACGTTAGTACTTCTTTTACCTTCCAAATACAACAAACTGCTACATTCATTTGGTCCTGTTGTTCTCTCTCGCTATTGATGTATTGTTATTATTCATCTCCTCAGTTTTAAGCTTTATCTGTGACATGGATCACATAACAAAACCACGATCACTAAAAATCTTCGGGCTAATAACTAGTATCGTGTAAAGCAAGAATTTTGTTTTTTCTTTAGTTATACTGTTTGCTGAATTCGTTGAAGCATAATTTTTTTTTCCTTGAATTGGAATTGCTCAAGTATATGACATTCTGGATTATATGAAGTTTTTTTAAGGGATCATTTCATATTCAATCAGTGAATCATATAATCTATTGGAGAAACAAGGTGTAGAGGTTTCACTGTAGGTTTGACGCACTTAATATTTCAAGTGAAAAGAAAAATACTCAGTAAATAAAATGCATATAACACATTTTTGGTAAGTAAAAATAAAATATGTAATTTCCTTTGTAAGTTGGCAACTATTTTGAAGTGTGGATCATGGACCATGGAAACCACAATCACTTCAAACATTCACCACGCCAAACATGGGGCCGATGATCATAATGGCGTGACCCAAAATCATCTCAATATATATATATATATATATATATATATATATATATATATATATATATATATATATATTTATATTTTATA
>Ga0214542_1000516_pt1 | contig 70765 bp, 22 predicted proteins | sample CNSS1metaG_FD_160096 | JGI IMG/M metagenome (GOLD analysis project Ga0214542, IMG submission 160096) | Root nodule microbial communities from cowpea collected in UCLA plant growth center, Los Angeles, California, USA - CNSS1 | ecosystem: Host-associated > Plants > Roots > Nodule | place: USA...
TAAGTATTTAGGTTAAATGATTTGATGTATATATATTAGAAAAAATTATTGTAACATGTATATATAGGTTGTAATTAAGCTTATTTACTAATTTGGTCTCAAATGGAAGATGATGAAATTGAATGATTTTAAAAAATTGGGTACTAAATTGAACCAAAAATTTAAATTGGGGTACTAAATTAAAAACAACTATTACACTGCCACGTGTCATGCTTGTAAGCTGCCACGTGGCACGATGATAAACTGACACGTGGCAGTTTTTTTAAATTTTTTGAAAAAAAAAATTAAAAAAAAATAAAATTTCATGGCTTGACACATGTCCTGTACGGACACGGTGTTAACTTCAACTTAACGGAGAGGACCAAATTGAACCTCTTTAGAAAATTGGGGTACCAAATTGAACATTCTTAAAGTTCGGGTATCACATTTAACTTTTCAAAAAAGTTTGGGTACCAAATGTATTCATACCTAAAATTTATATACAGGGAATTCTAAAAGAAGGAACTTAATGGGGAAAATTATTATTGCTTTTAAACAATGGGTATAATATATTGAAAATACCAACAGCATAATGAGATTGCATTTATAAATAATCAAAACTCTCACTTTTAATTAGATCATCGATCAGTGTCGGCCGAAAAGGTAGTACGTAACCAAAATTTTTATATTAGTTTATGGGTTTTGTTAAGGATACATAATTAATATACATTGAAATCGATATATTATATAAATAAATATGATATTAAATAAAATCTTCGTATTAATATAATTTATTTTATTTAAAAGATAAAATATTCATAATTATTATTTATAATTATTATTTTATTTTATTTAATATTTATAAATATAAATAAATAATAATTGAATAATAAAATAAATATATTTTAATATTATTAAAAATTATACATAATTAAACATAAAAAAATTTAAATTAACAAAAAATATCTTAAATATCTAAAAAATGTATAAAATAAATTTAAATTAATAAAAAAATAATATTAAACATCTAAAAATTTAAAAAGAAAAAGTTAAAGTATAAATTTGAGACTTTATTGAATTTTTTTTTTTGTTTTTAATAAAAACTTTAAAAATTTAAAAGATTTCTTTTATCTTTATAAAATTTATTATATATATTTATACTATTTTAATTACTATATTTAATTATTTCAACTTTTAATATAAAATTAATAATAATTAATCCATATTAATTATTCCTTAACTAATATCTTTATCAACTTATTTCTTTTCTCAAGACTCTGCTGAGCAGCAAGAACATCGACAAAACTCTCACTTAAAATTAAGGGTGTGTAGGAAGAAAACTTAGGGGGTGCAGAAAGAAATGAACCAGATGCAATTGTCTTCTAATAAAGGAAAAATGATTTCTCTTGATACTTCCATCCTGTGCTATTTGAACCTCCGACCTGTGAAAATAACTTACCTTGTCCCTACCTCTCTCTCTTCTTAAAGATCCTATTCACACTACAACAAAAGCGTAGTCTTATGTGCATTACGCGAAAATTAAATATGTAGGGAAATATATTTTCTCATTGTATTTTGGTAAATTAATATTTCATAAAAAAATTAGTTGTGAATTTAGGGTGGGGATATCAATGGGTCCTAGTAGTTGGACTAGTGTATCTCCGGTAGCCCAAAGCACCATTTCTTCCTACATCTCCATATATTTCTTTCTGTACTCCTACGTAGATGAAATTTTTTGTTTTACTCTTTTAGAACAGTACAATTCGAAAGTTAAAAATAACTTTTGAATAATATAACTTGAAAATCATATATTTTTAATAAATTTTAGATTATATAGTTTAAAAGTTAAATTAGATTTTGTATTACACAATTTAGAAATCAAATGAATTTTAGAATGTACAATCCGGAAAAAGAAAATGATTTTTTTTATGTGTGCAGAAAAAAATACTTAAAGAGGTGCAGGAAGAAACTGCACTTTTCCAAATTGCTATAACCCATTTATTTGAAAAGACGCAGGCCCTATATTAAAAGCCCATATTGTGTATCATGAAAACCCTTATGGTGTTTGTACCTGTATTCCATCCCCAGTAATATTGATGAATTAAGGGTTAAGTATGTTTTTAATCTCTAAACTTTGGTCAAAATTTGGAATTCGTTTTTGGTCAAAATTTTGATAAATTTTGATTCTAAATTTTAAAAATGAATGAATATAGTCCTTCTAACCCAATTACGTTAACCTTTTTCAACATGTCGGATGTGTTTCATGTTAATATTGGAGTTGTTTATGCCGTTTGACACATTCTCGACTCAATATTTACTGAGAAATGCATTTGAAACCTAAAAAAAAGTTAACAAAATTGGGTTAAAATGATTATATTCATTTATTTTTAAAATTTAGATATCAAAATTTATCAAAGTTTTGATCGTTGACGAATTCTAATTTTTGGTCAAAACTCAGGGACTAAAAACATACTTAACCCATGTTAAAAACAATTTTGCTCTGCATCTACAATTTCATTCTCATCGTTTTTTTTTATGGGTAATATTTATACCTCAGGATAAATAATTCATTCGATTTCTATAGTTTAAAAACCATCTCTTTAGACCTTACATATATACGGAAAAAAAATTATTGTAAGACAACTAATTTATTTTGGAACATGAAAATAATTAATTCGGTCATCATATCAAACTTAAAGAAAAAAAATACGAATTTTGAGATTAAAATATTAGTAAAATGTTTTTTGAATTTGATTTTTGTTTAGTGAATATTTTAATGATTATGTTTTAATCTTAATACTTTAATTTCAATAGTTTATTGTTCACATACATATACGAGTGAAGTCACAGGGAAAAATAAAAGGAAATGTATTTTGAATTTTAAAACTCTTTTCACTTCAGATTCAAACCCCAAAAATAAAAAATTCAAAACTCCCAGTACTTCAAAAAAGAAATATCGACATCCAAAATAATAATAATAATAATAATAATAATAATAATAATAATAATAATAATAAGGTTCAAGATTTCTAAAGATTCAATTTGAAACACCAGGAACCAAACCCTAAAATTTTCAAAGAAATTTGAACTTGAACCTTTTGAAAACCAAAATTTTCCTCTCCAAATTGAAATTGAAGTGACTAGAATAGGAAAAATCTAGAAGTAACAATTGGGTTTAAATTGGAACCAAGGGAATTAATGGTGTGAGCAAATAAGGATATTGGTAGTTGGAGAAATCAATATTGAGAATTTATACTTCAAAATTAGTTCCCACTCCATGATAATCACCTTGAACATATATGATGACAAATTATTGTTAGAAATCAATATGATTATTTAACATTACCCATCTCAATAATTAACCTAAAAACCAAATCTTATTTGAATTTACTCATTTTTCTATTTCAAAATTCTTAAAGATTATATAAACATTTTTAAGAGTTGGAAAAAAAAAGTATTCAACCTTGTTGTAAAGTAACTTTGAAAATGTCAAGTTAGGTTAGATACTTTACATATATTTTAGAGAAGTGATGCACTTTACATATTTGACCATGAATCGTCTTAGTCTCTTTTCATTGGCTTCTAATTTTGAGGCAAGTAAATATTCAAGCTTATTCTATGTTATTGTATGTTGTCTCATATATATCGTCATCCACAAAACACTTGATAAAACTACACGGTGTTGAAATTTCATTTTTTCATCAATCATGAAATCCAGCTTATGTGAATTAATTACAAGAAAATACACATTTCTCACAAATAATTTATCCAAAAACCTATAAAACAACAAGTTTAAGGATGTAATCCATAAATTGCCTCAAAAGTAAGGTTATGATATCATTGGACAAAAGTTAAAAGTTCACCAAAGATATTATAAACAAAGAATGTAGATAAAATAAAATTAGACTATTTGAAATTGAGCACTAACTTAAACGTGGAAGTATTTTTTACATGGTGTCTTGAACGTCTGGTATATGTAAAGAGATTCATCATTTATGAATCTTTCATCCGATAACCAGCCAAAAATGTTATGATGATAAATGAATTCCGATATGCAATTTCAAAATCTGTCATGTAGTAATAATGTAAAAATCACAATAATTTTCCTTTTTTTTCTTTTGTTTAATATGCTATTTATATCTATATATAAAGAATATTATTTTTAGTATTGTTTTTTAGTATATATATTTTACTACAAATTTTAATTTTATTAAATAAATTATTTTATCTTTTAAATTTTACATATATTTTATATAATCTATTTTTAAAAATCTATTTTTTCATAAATTTAATAAAAATTTTATTTCAACAGCAATAAAAATTATTAATTTTATTTTTTTATAATAAAATATACACATACATAAAAAGTCATGTATTTCCACTACACAAATATGACACGTGTATTGGATATGACACATTTGATACGACGATACGTTCATTTTGAAAATAATATAATAGAAGATATGATATATACATGTCGAAAAGTGTACAATAATTTTTAAAATCATGATAAATATATGGCTATCATTGTATGAATCAAAATTAAATTCATATGTATTAAATGTTGCCAAAAAAAAAAATATTGGTTTGTAGATTAGATATCTCATTGTAGATAGGAATAAATATGTTTTTGGTCCCTTAAGTTTAAGTGAAATTTGGAACTAGCCATTCTTCAAATATTTTTACCAATTTAGTCTTTCATCTTTAAAAACGTGTGAATTTAGTCATTTTAACAAAATTTTGTTAAGTTTATCTGACGCTTCAAGCGCATTTCATGATAATATTTGAATTGTTTATATCGCTTGACATATTTTCGCTTCAAGGTTAACTCAAATATTATCGTAAAATACGTTTAAAATGTCAAATAAACTTAACAAAATTTGGTAAGAAAGACTAAATTCACGCATTTTAAAGATGAAGGAGTAAATTGGTATAAAATTTTGAAGAGGGACTAATTCCAAAATTTAATGAAACTTAAGTGACCAAAAACATATTTAACCATTGTAAATATATATAAAGTATCCTAAAATATCGGACAAAGATATGTAACCTAACTATTAGGGATGAAAAAATATTGGTGTTCGCAAGTTTCCGCAGATAAAATTTGCGTTAAATAGTTGGTACCCATGAGTAGCAGATAGCGGGTATTTTAATATCCGTTTATAAACGGATCGGGTCGGATTTATCTGTACCTGCGAATACCCGTTACCCGCAATAAATTAAAATAAAAAATATATTTTATTAAATTTTATTTAATTGAAATAAATTTTAATTTATATTTTATTAGATTAAATTTAATTTAAACTTAAATTTAATTTAATTTATATTTTATTTTACATCTTTTTATATTTTTATTAAAATTTAATTTCAAAAATTTATATAATATCTTTCTAAATAGTTGCGAGTATCCACAAATACCTACGAGTTTTAAATTATTTTTGGGTATTTTTAAACGAATACTCATATGAATAATGGGATGATAATGAGTAATTTTTTTTTTCAGATCAGATCACAGAAAAACACTATCTGTACCCGATCCGACATGTTACTACTAACATTGAGGTATTGGAATATCATATATGTCGATTAAATTTTGACAATAATTTTTTCTAGAGATGTCAAAATGGGTTTCAATCCGTGAGCCAACCCGGCTCACCATGGGTTCGAGCCGGGTTGAAGGTGGGTTGGCACACTTAACCCACCAATTTTTTTTACATTTTTTTTAAATTTTTTTAAATTTTCTTTTAATTTTATTTTTAATAATTATTTACTACTCCTATTATATTTGTTCACAATCTCATATTTTTAAATGCTAGAATGTTGCTTAATTATATTTGAATAGTTTGAATATTTAATTAATTTGATTGTCAAGTTATATATATGCTGATACTTTAAAACTTAACTATAATAGTAAATTACTCAAGTAACCGTCTTACAAACAATTTTTTTTCTAAATTAGCATGGAAAAAATGTATAGTTTTTTTATTTATATTTTGTTGAATAATATGACAGAAAATTTGTAATATTAGCCATGTTTTCTTAGACTAATAGATACTTTCTTGGAAATAATTCTTCATATATTGGTGGTGAGCATAATCAAAACATTGGTTATTGATTTTACTATGATTGTCATCTCATGGGTTACTTAAAAATTTATTTAAATATTTGAATACTAAAATAAATAAATAAATAAATTTGTTAGGTGGATTGGTGAGCCAACCCACTTAACCCACCAACCCGTTGTGGGTTGAGCCGGATTACAAAATTTCTGGCTCACCAAAAAGTGAGTCGGATTTGATTCACTCATTTTCAACCCGGTTCGTGATGAGCCAACCTGTGTGAGTTGGATTGACTCACTTTAACATGCCTAATTTTTTCCTTTACCATCTCTCCCGATAACTAAGGAAGATAAATGTTATATATATGATTATTCCTCCCGATAAAAGGGAGCCCATAAACCCATTATAAAGACATTGGTGTACTTGAATTTGTGGGGGCCCTTTTCAATTTAAATTGATTTGGATGTGATTTTGTTTCTCCCTCATTTTTTATTTCCATGATGGCAATAGGAAGCAGAAGAATGGCGAAGAGAAGGAAACACGTGGCTGAAGGAAAAGAAGGATAGTTTGAAAAAAAATCCAGAAGAAAAAACAAGGAAGAAAAACAAAATCTCACATTCGAATAATCTTTTCCATAAACTCATAGTCTTAGATATTTTGAATTCAACTTATTGTAAATTTCTTAAACCATGATATATAACTTGCACATATATGTAAGTACGCATTATTACTTCTAAGTGATAGAGTAAAAAATAACTATTTTTATCTATGTAAATAAAATCTCTATAGACGTCAGTAAAAGAGAGACATTGAATGATATGTATAGAAATTGTAAAATGGAGTATTATTATGCGATTTTAAGTAGAAAAAAGATAGTTGAGTAAATGTGAATTGGGACCACTGGTTATTTGATGATGAGCACAATGCAGAACCTCACACTGAAAGGAAAAGTTGTATATTCCAGAGGATCTAATCTGTGATGAAGCAACAGGCACCAGATATGTGAAACTCAGGACTCTGCATTTTGTGGTCCTCCAACACTGCCTTCACAATTGGACAATCACCACAAACAAAACCTCTTCCTTCTCAATCCCAAATCATTTTTATTAAACCCTAATTAATTAATTAATTCATTCTCATCTTCTTAACCACGTGCTGCACCAACTTTAATGGCATTATCTGAACTCTCCAAAATAATGGTCGGACACAAGTTTCAAAGGCTAAATTGAAATCACAATGCTCTGCAAGATCCAAAAACATTATCACATGTAATCATGTGACTACGAGCTACTCTCTAGCATACAACTTAATTAATTAAACCACTTTAGTTATGTGGATGGATGGTAAACAAATAATACTAAACAATGTAACACCAAATTAATAATATGAAGTATGAACAAAGATCCACCAGGGACATTCCCGGAATCTTCACAAAGTGCACATGAATCATACAGATATTCATTGTCCCTCTTTTTTCTACTCGATTGCCGCCAGAAATCAGAACATAACAAACGCTTCACCATAAACCTTTTTAAACTCTTACCAATCATTTGCTTTACAACACTTATACTAATTTGATTCACTCAGTAATCACACACGGTTAAGAAAGCTTTCTGGTAAGTTTATCATTTTTCTGCCACAGAAAAACTAACGTGCTATTTTTTACATCAGAAACTTAAAACCTGATTTAAAAAATAGCATCAACCCTCTATCATAATAAATAAATATTGTAAGTTTCTTCTTGTTTGATATAGTATTCTCAACTAGTTGTTTGTTCTTTGTAAGAAAAATGATAAGCATATATACGAGTATATGTAATTGTGTATTGTACAGTGTAATGAATTCTATTCTATGGGCCCAGAGAATAAAGTACGGCAACTGATACACATGTTGTTTCAGTTTACCAAACCCAGTAAAAAATCATCTTTTTCACTGCAATGCTATCCTCTATCATTTGAATTTTGAAGGTTAAAAAAAAGGTAACAAAGCAAACAGTCACGGCAACTCCTTCTGCAATGGAAGTACCTTTCAGCATGTTTCTCTTATATTTTGGTGTACACGAATCTCGATTCTCTTCTATTTTATTTTCATAATCCAAGAGAATGAATTTTTATTTTAATACATAGTAATTCTCTGAAACAATACACACACACATAGGTTCACAAAAAATTCTGTTATCATTTTACTATATTTTAAATCTTTTATTATAATTATTTCTGATAAATGTTGTACTCGGCTCATTATCTGTTTATCTTAAGTTGGCCGAAATACAAAACTAGTTTATTTTGCAGAGAGAAACATGTGTTTGAACACACCGACTCTATTTTTGCTATGTTTTTTCAACAAACGAGTAATGCTCAGAACTATAATTACACGTAGTTTAATCTCACAAATTTTCAAATAACCAGCATCTGGCACAACCCCTCCTAAAAAAATACGCATTATGAAGATATATTATCTTTGGTGCCTATTTGGTTCTGTATCATCTGCATCAGTTTAGGAAAAAAGAAACAGGTTCTGTATTTTTTCCATTCATTTAATCGTCTGGTAAACGTGAGAACCAAACACATGCGAATCTAACATGTTTAGAAACGAACAAGGAACATAATTATTCACATCTGAACAAAAGCTATCAGTTCCTGTTTTCACGTCAACACGTTCATATTTGTTAGCTGACCTGATTTAATGACTCCGATTTGATGAACACGTGAATGCATGAATTTGATGACAGCACCAGCTTAGTAATGTTGACTCAGACAGAAGCAACAATACAAGACCACGGAAAAAAAGTCATCTTTTCCAAGCTTTATTAGTTCCATGAAGTGGAAACAGAAATCACCAAAAAAATATAAAAAAAATATTCGAGGGTCGTTTTCGAAAAAGGTTGGAAATTACATAATTAATCGAAGTACAACTATAGCACGGCATCTCAGAAGTGTTTCTCAAATCAAACCCAAAAACTTATCCACTTTAGGATATTTTAGATATATTTTTAACTTCATTATAACATTGAAAAAAATCCATCAAACTAGTTAGTTTAACCAGGTATTATATGGGATAATGTTTTAGCAGTGCAGAAGAACAAAGATTGAAAATCCAATTGAGCAACCTCATCAAACAGACATGTTCAAGAAGGTACAATATGGTTAAACCAGAAGTTCCAATTACATGTAGAGCTCTAACATGGGAAACAGGGAGTTTTTTCTTCCCTTTCCTTTGCCTACTTAAACAAGAAATCTAAGGTAGGTCAATAACAACATCACTCAGTTATGCATATGCTAGGCAGAGCAAGCCAAACTTACTTCAATTCTGAAGGAAAAACACATGATTCATAGGACACCACATAAAAGTAAAGTAGAAGGAAGCATTAGTTACAAGAGTAGAAAAAACATACACTTGATCACAAGTAAAGCAACTAGCTTATGGAGATGGAGGCCAATACATTCCTGCATCTTCTATCCCTTCATAAAACCCGAACTGAAGCTCATCTAGCCTCCCTTCATCATCCCACATTCCATCATAACTGTCACTATCATCGACATAGTATTCACCCATGCCACCAGCCACGAAGTCCCAAGCCAAGTACTCAGAAGCATCTGACACATCTGAGAAATCATCCCACCCATCACTCTCGTAAGTGTCGAGAACAAAAGGCCCCAAAACCTTCAGCTTTGGGAATTTCTGCTTCAAGAACATGTTGTCCAATGTCACACCCCAACACCCCCTTTGATCCAAAAATTCAAGCTTTGGGCAGTTCGCAAGTATTTGGAGGACACCCGAAGTGCTGATAAGATGATACGCCATTTCAAGATGTTTGAGCTTAGGCATTGTGGAGGAAATTGCATATGCTTCATCATCTTGATAGGGCTTGCCTGCAGTATCCAAAGGATGCATGTTTCGACACAACCCTTCTAGCAGTTTGCAGTTCTTGCCAATCATCTCAAGTGCATAGGGGCCGATTTTAATGCAGTAGCTCACATCCAAGAACGAAATCATAGAAAGCCTCCCAGCAATCTGTTCCACAATGGCATCACTCATACTGCTCCTTGGCAGCCGCAAAGTCTGGAGGGAACAGGCACTTGCAAAAGAGTACAAGGATTTTGAGTAAGAAACATTGGTAACTATGTAATGTGAACTAGCAGTAGCAGCATTAGGACATGAATTGTGCCAAATTTATATTCTAATGCCAAAGTTGTCAGCAATTAGCACAGTGATTAGAAAACTATGCATCCACATGATTTACACTAAAGTTTAAAGTGTATGTAATTAATTAAAATTGCTTACTTTTCAGCAATGAAAGTGAAGATGCTTTCAGTTTGGAGACCAGAAACACTGAGTTTGCGGAGGGATCCACAACTTCTTCTGATGAGCATCTCAAGTAGCCGATCGAGTTGGTCGGGCTGGCATCTGCTGCTCCAATCCTTAATGTCTATCTCTTGCCAGCAGTAGGGTCCAGTTACTGCATTGGCCCATGATTTACACACTCTGGGGATCACCGTTACCCTGTCCTGAAGAGAAAGATTTGTGAAGATTACCCCTAGGGCATCAGGAATCAATTCTGCCCAACTTCGAAATTCACACGCTTCTTCCATCCAATCTATAAAACAACAAAATTTCAAAATTTTGTGGTTTATTGTTCAGGCTCAAGCATCAAATACAAAGATGTATATATCAATGAAAAAAGTATTAACAAAAAAATGGAACTCTCCACAGAAAAGGCCAAAAAAAAAAAAAATAGAATAACCAGATTCAGTGACTCGCACATACACCAAAATATCTGTCACAAGCATGTGAATGAATAGTTTAATTTCAAATATTCTCTGAATAACAGGTAAAAGGAAGCATCTTTCGGAAAGGGTTAGAGAGATCGAAAACCGGAAGACAAAGGGAATTTCGATAGCAAGAAATCAAACTTCCCTGATTGAAGATAATTGAAAAGATCTCAACTTTACAAGTTCATCTCACAGACTCTCCCACAAGAAGAACTTGGGAATACATAACATGTCAGAAATTTTCCACACCAGAAAAAATAAAATAAAAAATGCGAGAACATTTCCCTTAACAGAACTGAAATTGAAGTACATTTTTTAGCTTTTCCGCAACAAAGCCTCCACAAGCTTGGGAGAATGCCCAAAATCACACAGTCCAAGCCACAAACAAAGAGTCGGCCAGCCCTCCAGGCTTTTGCAAAGAAAACCCAGAAGAAAGAGAGGAAGGAAGGAGAGAAAAGAAAAAAACAAGAAATTTAGTTTTTAAGGTACCAAATCTTGAGTAAACAAAGAATCCAGAGATTGGTTTTCTTTCTTTTGTCTGGGAAAGTGAGGGGAGGATTCTTAGTTCTGTGAGTGAATAAACAAAAGGGTAGGTGAGAAAGAGAGAAAGAAAGAAAGAAAGAGAGAGAGAGAAACAAAAATAAAAAAGAGTCACATGCAACAAAAAGGTATGAGATTTAGAGTTACCAGAGGAAATCTTAGATGAGGAGACCGTGTTCCTTGGAGAAGCTGAATTATGGAAGCAGTGAGCGTCTAATCCGCCACATGCGCCGGGAAAAAGAGAGGAAAGGGAAAGCTACACAACAAGACACGTCTTCCCACCTACCCTCCGATTCAATGCAACCACCAGCTGCAACAAGAACAAGAGTAAAGCCACAGTAGAATAGAAAACAAAGGTACATGTGTAATGTGTGTGTGAAGTGTGTAGAGAGTAGAGAGTGAAAGTACTGGTTGAGATGAAGAAATAGCAAACCAATGGATGATAGATAGAGTGAGTCCTTTCAACCAAAAAGGACTAGAGTATTGTATTTGCGTATAGCTGGAGGCTAAATAAAAGAGAACACACACACAAGAAGCAAGATAAATACCAATGAATGTTTTGTTACTGCAATACTCAAACTGTCAATTTTGTCTTAGCCCAGAAGATTTTAAAACATCAAGAAAAGAAGAAAAAAAACATTAAATTGTTATTAAAAGGTCAATTTTGGCAAGAAAACATGACAGATATTTAATGACATCGTCATCCCCACGGTACCACCTTTTTAATGTCAAATAAAATTACTCGTAGTATTTAATACTCCCAAATAAAAAACATTAAATATTTTCATTTGGTGAAACCTATTGATGAAAGAGATTATTAGGAGAGTGAGTAAATGTAGAGAGAGAAGGAACAGAAGAGAACAGAAGAGAACTCACTCACGAGTTATTAGAGTTAGAAGCGGGGTTGGGAAAAGGGTTACACCGACACGAGTCGGTAGTAACTGAGTAGGTTGACTGGAACTGGTGTTGTGTGTGAGAGAAGAATGTCTTTAAAAAAGAGGGTATATACTGTGGGCATGTGAAAATGGCACGGGCGAGTGGTGAAGATTGAAGTTGACTAGAGGACAAGTTGTTGAATTTCAAAACCAACAAGTTTCTATGAGGGTTACCAATTCTTACAAACTTAGATTACAGGTGTACTATCTTAAATGCGCCACTTAAACCCTTTGGAGGGGTTTCAAAAATCACACCAAAATTCATTTCATCACTCCACAACTTTTGCAGTCAATATTTTTCACACCCTATTTATTACTCAACAGTTTCTTATTTCCACACCATATTTTTTTCATGACTTGGAGCCAAAGATACAAATAAATTGGCAAGTATTAATCTGGTGGAAGAAAAGAACTGAATTTAAGAAATATTAGTTAATGAAACCACATGCAATAACACTGAGATATGGAGGAATGACAGTCAAATTATAACACGTTTTAATTTTGAAAAAAATATATGACGATTATTCCCATCTAACTTGTACTATCTAGTAATATTCGGTGTGTTTTTACTGTGTTTAATACTTCAATAGAATTTAATCAAAAATTTTCTAATGCAAAACATTTGGTTTAAAAAATATATTATAAAATATATCTTTATTTAAATTTTATTCTTCTATTGTTTTTGTGTTTTAACTGTTAGAAAAGAGTATTCTACCTTAAAACATAAATATATTCATTCTTATATATTTCAAGTGCATTTTATTTTTGTTAAGTTTGATTTTACAGTTCAGAAACATTAAAAGCCTGGACCCACTTTGTATTTATTTTGGAATTAATACATTCTAAAAACTCGGTTCCGAAACAGAGAATTCATTACAAAAGGAAATGAGAGGTGACAAAAGAATTTTGTGGGTGTAAAAAGTAAGTCTCCTTCAATAAAGCTTAATGTCAGGTTCACAAGAGGCCCAAAACCAAAAAAAATGTTTTTTTTTTTGTGTGTTAGTTCTAATTTGTTGAAGAAAAACTCTTTTAAAATGTTAAGTCGGCTTTTATTTGGAGAATGCGAGGAATGAAATCATTAGTTTTTTTTTTATTTATTTCAAATATAGAACATTAACACTCTTTTGTAACAATATTAGGACATTTAGATTATAGAGTTAAAATTTATTATTTAATATAGTATCAGAGTTTTAAAGTCTATCATATATCGGTTGAATTTATTGTTCATCTGTTATCAATTATTAAATTATTTATTAATGTCAAGTCATATGTTTAAAATATATGTCTCAAAGGGAAAGAGTGTATCGGAAGTGCTATATAGATAAGCTTAATTTAAATGATATAAATGAATATAAATATCAATTTATATAATAATTTTATAAGATTAAGTTAAATTTAATAAACATGACAAAAGACAATGTTATTTTGTAAAAATATTTTTTTATTCATCCATCTAAAATTATTATTTTTAAAATTGGTCTCTTATTTTTTAACAGGCCTCATGTATTTCTTAAATCAGTTAAAATTTGGGAACAAACGAATTCAAACATCTAAATTTTGAATTTTTTTATATAGGACTAAATTGAAGTCTAGATTCAAAATATAATTATGAAAAAATTGAAGTAATAAATAATAATTAAACAAAATAATATTATTATTCGTAGCACTAGTTATGGGATCCACCAAGATGTTCCAGCAGAAATCAGAGATGCTCTTTTGAACTCTTTGAAGTAGCCATCCTAAGGGTTGACCACATGGAGGCCCATGTGGTTGTTTAGTGCAATCAAAGAAGAGCTATGTGGGCCGTAAATGGGCTGGTGGAAAGGGAAATCTGTACCCATAAAAAGCGACGAGTCTCCTGAAGGAAAAGAACCGGTAAATGAAGAAGATAATTCAAGGAATTTTTTTTTTATCATTTATAATAAGATTATTCAGTTTATAAAACATATTTTTTATCTGTACTGCACTGTACAGAGAAAATATAAACAAATATAGTCTATAAATATGTCCTATTCGAAGAAGACAAGAGAATTACGACCAGAACATACAAACTGTGAATAATAATTTAAGTGGTTATATTTTGAAAACTTCAGGAGCACTTGGTATTTTTTCAATATAAATTATTTCTCACTTCTTGCAGGTAATTTGGTAACACTCATCATAGTCACTTTTCTGCATTATGATGAATGATTGTCTATGAATAACCGGAACAACTATAGGGGAGGAAAATACAACAATAGGGGGAAAAACTTCTATCCAAAAAGAAAAAACAAAGTTAAGGAAATGACCGAAAAAAGACAGCATGTATGTGATGCGGCAAAAGAAAGAACAGGACCTACTTGAACAAAGAAAGCATGTTTCAGAACATTCTTAATTTCTGCGTTAGATGAGATATTTTCGCAGAAAGCTGGATGTGGGGCAATCATCCCATCAAACATAATTGGTTCCTTTGTAGGGTTCAGTAATTGCTTTGCTGTAACCATGCAAATCACATTTTGCTATGTCCACATACATTATTTCTGGAATTGGACAATACTTCTCATTCATTGTGTTCAATTATTTTCATCACCATATTTTTATAACCACAGCATAATTTTCTTTTTTTTATTCTTCTGAAAAATAACATTTTGTTTCTTGTTAGTGATATGGACCAGGTTTATCTATTACTAGAAAGACTCAGATATCTGTCTACATTGAGTACCATGGTTACCAGTACTCCTGGGATTTATGTAAACAAAAATTGTAAAACAGTTTTTATTTACTTAAAAATATCGTTGTGACATTAATAAAGAGGTCATTTTTTTTTTTTATGTAAAAGAAAATAAAACACATTATGTCCAGTAAGTATTTTACTGCTAAGTGAATGTGACAGTATAATCCATCAGGATGCACAACATTTTACATTTAATTTTTTATGTCATTTTTGTATAAAAGAAACCCAGTAAAATGATCATATTGATTTTTTTTTATTTCTCATTCATGTTAATAAAGGTGTAATTTTTAATTATGTGTACTGTAAAAAATATATATTGAAAAGATGATTATTACAAATAAGAACTAGATCATGAACGAAGCATAAATATGAATCTTACAATATTTTTTAAGAACTCAAATCTGTAATAGTTTATACAATTGTAATAATAAATTTGAACATTAATATATCTTTTAAAAAATTTAACTATTTTTCTCAGTAAAATCTACATGATGGATTCATCATGCAAGTAACTCAGTGAAAGATAATTCTAAAAGAAATAAAGGTTATATTTACTAAGTTATTTTATTTAGTTTATAACTTCTTTTACTTTGTTTGTTTATTAAAAATATATATTGAAAACTCAAGCTCAATATAGGTCGAAAGTTCTAGAAGCTCATCATCACATTCTTAATCGCTTAGTACACTTTGTACAGAAGTCGTGGGTCACTTAACAATTTATTTTTCTTGAGCTCTCTAAATTTTCACAAATTTTGTTTTCGTCCGACAGGATAATTAACTCATCCAACACCTTGTATTGGAGCTAAGATCTCATAACTTTGCTTACAAAACCAGTCACTTTAAGTTCTCTTCAAATTTTTTTAAAATATTTTCACTCAATAAGTTCTCTTGAATTTTTTAAAATATTTTCACTCAATAATACTGGTGTCCCAAACTTCTAAGAGTGATTTTCACTACATTTGTCCAACATATAGATTATTTTGAACTCTCTGAAATCTCAATTTTTCATTGTTCATAATTTTAGAAAACATGATGGATATATAAGTTTGATTCATTGCATGTATTTTTATCCCGTTTTCAAGTTGTAATAGGTTGTAATTTAGTTCTAAAATATGTCATTATAGACCAATTAATACAAATTACTTACCTTTTATTTGTTTTTCAATATTGTATAATTAGGGATGTTAACGGAGCAGATTTACTGATAAATATTTATCTCATATCTGTACTCATATCCGTGGACCGTGCATGTATCTGTTATACAGATACCCGTATATTTTTTAATATCCACGAATACCTGCAGATATTATTACAAAAGAAAAAAATTAATATGTAACAATATATTTTAATTATAAATTCAAATAAAATACAATACATAAATTTCATAAATTTCAAATAAAGTACAAATAACTCTTTTGAATAGTGTTGAATGACAGTTTGTAAAGAAATTAAGATTTTTTAAAAATTAATTGATAAAAATATAACACATTCAAAATCAAGGTGTTAATGTTTTAATCTTATTTTTTTAATTTTTTTAATTCAAATTAGAGTATAACAGGTACAGGTCAATAGGTATGGATACTATGATACTCGTACCCACCATGTTAGCATGCAGGTATAAAAAATAGTTGTACCTGTTACACGCAGATATTCATTTACAATACCATCTGCAAATTTTATATCTGATTATCCACCGATACAAAATTTTGTTGACATCCTTACATATAATCATTTAATCACAACATCAACACATATTCAAAACAACACAACAAACAATATTTCTCATGCTATCTCATCACATATATCCTAACATCATCAAATCGATCAATAGATAGAATAAAACAATCAAATTAAATTAAATAACAAGTTTCGCTTACCTGAAATTTCAGTTTCTACTCACAAAATTACAAAGACTCTAAATCTCACAAAATGTTTTATTTGAATACTTAAACTCATGTGAATGATCTAAACACACTTTTACAATCCTAATTAATCAGGAATTTTTTTGAGTTATTAGAATCATATGTAAAGACCATTTTAGAAAACATACAAAACTATTAAAAATTGACTAAAAAAAATGAACATACTCAAAATAAAATATTGATAGAACATAAACGTACTTTTTTATAATAGAACATTTGTATTTCGATTTTTTTTAAGAAACGAATAGATTATTTAAATTTTAGACATAATGTAGATGAAAAAAAAATATTTAGAGAATTTATAAATAAATCTGGATTAACTAATTTTTTTTCTTTATAATTTGAGCTTTTAATAATAAAATAAAATTTCATTTTAAAAAACTACTTTTACTTTTAATTACAATTTTCCTATCACATTGCATCGTTTCTTTAAACTTTCCAATGCAATATTTTATCTATACAAAACATATATGAAAGTGCTAATGACACTAGATGTACCGCCAGAAAAAGTTCATTGAGAAACATTGTAAATCATAATTATCTGATGGATCTCACTTCTTTTTAGTCGTTTCTCTTAATCAAAAAACTAGAAAACACAATTTGTGTTTTTCAATATCAATAGAGTACTACTACTGGAAAAAGTCTATGCTGCAAATATATTTACACTATCATTGATCGTTCAAAAATATACTTGTGTCTAGAAATTTTAAAAAAGATCATATCTAACATGCTCTTTTTCATTTATCTACTTATTCTAGTAATGCTTCAATTTAAAAAAACTACCTTGAACATTGTCAGTTAAAAGTTTATGCTCAACCTTTTAAGCTGTTATCATTTAAGTTTGCCAAGTATATGCAGAATGGACATTGAGTCTATGTAAGAATGATAAACCAAAATTGGGGTGGTGGTCAAGACTTGAATTAATTATGGTGTCACTGTTTGTGTGGCTCCTACACCTACCATTTTCAATTACAATCTAAAATCTGAAAGCTGCATTAAGATTTAAATTTGCAGCCTTTTCCCTCCACTGGGTGAAGCGTCTTATTCAGAACCACTCAACTTTCCCTTTAATGGCTAGTCTAGTTTCTCTAAACCCTGCATTTTTCTTTACCAAAGAAACACATTAGCTCTGTTCTTTAGCGCCCTTCAAGCTAAACCATTAGGTACCATAGGTAAATATTTGTCTTAAGTATCAGTAAAATATTCACACAATTTACAGTAACATTCCCCTAATTAAGGCCTTTCATGTCTTCAAATAAATACAGTTTCTGCAAATGATTTTACTTTAACACCAGAAACGCTAGAAACCGCAAGCAGAAAGATTTATGTCCAGCGCAATATTTTTAATTATAACATTAAAAGAAGCAAATGGAAGAACATTTGCTTTTCTACTACATAGTCCGCGTACATATCCAGAAGATATAAACAAATAAATGAAATAGTCCTACAAGTTTGTTTATTTGAAGATTTGTACAACCTCCCTAATCCGTGTTTCTAGTCTCGTAATGGATCATCATCAAAATCCTCACACCGGCGTTGAACAAGAAGATGTGGAAGGATCATACAGAGCAGGAACAAGATACTTCCTCGCATTAGCACCATTCACATTGTAGCTGGCACCGGTGGTAGAATCAACCAGCAAGTCCCCGGCATAGCCAGGGTAAGCCCCCTTCCCGTAAACCCCAGGACACGCAGAGGCAGCTTCAAGAGGAGCCCCCGCCGGACCCTGGAAGTACCCATTTCCGAAAGGGTTGGTGGCGGTTCCGGCCAAGAGGCTAGCGAAGTTGATGACCATACCGTCAACTCCCACATCGTTGTTGGGGGCAATCAAAGGTGGACTCTGGGGTCCATAAATGGGCTGGTGGAAGGGCCAGGCGCATTGACCCGGGCATTGGGTTTCGGAGTTTCCGACCCATATATAAGCGAACTTATAGTTCTTGCCACCGTTCACGTGACCCGCGGAAGCGGCAGACCCGTGAGTGCCACATCGGCTCATACAGAAACCCTCAACCGCCACGTCAGCAGATGTGAGAACAACGTTGATAGCGTTCTTCTGCCCCCCTTTGGAAGCGAGCTCGACAAGGTGCTTGGTGGTCAGAGACTTCCCCAGCGAGTAACTTTCGTCGAGAATCTGATCGCCAAGAGATAAGGAGAGAGAAGCGACTTTCCTGGGACTCAGGTGGTAGTACTTCTCGGTGGTTTTCCACCACGTGCTAACAGATGGCTGGTTGTTTGAAGTAAGTGGTGACGAGAGCGAGGTAACGAAATCGGCTATTATGGCTTTTTGAGAGGGTTTGAAGTGGCCATACCATATGAGGTTGACGGTGATTTTGCCGTAAAGCAAAGGGCCATTGTGGTAATGGAGCAGCTGAGAGTGGTCCTGAACCTGGCCGTTGAGGTTCCTCGCCGCCGAGGAAAGGTGAAAGACGGATATGAGGAAGAAGAGTGGGAGGAAGCAGTGAAGAGAGAGGAAAGTGGACATTTTTGAAAGGTTTGTAATTTCGTGATGTGGAAGGAGGGTAAGGGGAGAGAGGTATATATAGGTGGCAGTAACGGGCATATATTTTTGAATGAGGTGTGTTTTAACTGTGTTTGTGGCGAGGGGGGTGGAACTTGCAGAGAAAGGAAGAGAGAGGAGAGATTAAAGAGTGGTTAGCCCATCTGGCATTTACGAGGCAGGGCTTGGTGAGTAAGTAAAGTGAGGGACCCTGAGATAATCCGAGTTGAGTGGGTGTGAGGTGTGGTGCACGCGCGGGAGCAGAATGTGTAGCGTGGGAGGCGTGAGAATGAAGGCAGTGGGAAGCGGTTGGATAGGATTGAAAAAGAAAGAAGGGTTTGTGGGTAGGTGACAAAAGCGATACAGCTTGGGCCAGTTAGATTATTTGAAGGGGTTGGAATTCTCAGGTTTAACCCTGAGAATGGATAAGGGCGAAGAAGGGTTAGTTGGAATGGGAGAGGGTAGAATGGGAAAAGAAAAGGTGGAATTATGAGAGAGACGTTGAGGTGACAGAGTGGATGAGTTTTATGGGGAAACGGGTATGGATCCAACTGGCACTCACCCAATAGCAGCTTATGAATGCCTCTAGCGACAGGCATCCGAGGAAGCACGTGATTTAACGATTAAATTAACACCTTCATTCTAACATTCGTATATATAAAACATATAAATACATAATTATAAAAATAATTATTTTATATATAAAAGTAAAAATTTTATGGTTTTTTCACATTTTCAGCACTGCTTAAATACCATTAATTCATATAGGTTATTGTTTATGCATGTAGAAAATTATTTTGTTTCGAGATGGGTAAGGTCAAAGTCACTCTCTATTTTTGTTTTCATTTATTTTATAGTGTCTACTTAATGATACCTTTCATAAATAGCTGTAGAAAATTAAAATATACTTTAGTGTTACATTCATGAACTGCAATAAACTATAGGAGAATCTTGCCCTCTGCGCCTTTTCACTCATGATTGAGCTTCCACACTCTAGTCCTTTTTTTGTTTTTAACACTTATTTTTACTTTTGGACCTTAGATGTGTCAGAAAAAATTTTGGATCTTAAAAAATTTACATTCCTTCTAAATATCATTTTTTTTATGGTTTTAATAGTTAATGGATGACACTTGTACATGAAAGAAAGTCGTGTAATTATATTCCAACTAAAATTGTTATCTCTAGCATTAAAAACAAATATTAGAATATTTATTTTGTGTTTGGTACGAATAGATTAAACTTAGTATTGGGCATAATAGATGAATATATAAATGGAACAAATTGAGAAAAAGTACCTTACCCTTTTATATCCTATTTAAATATTTTCTCTTATATCAAATTAATCAAATCACATGTTTATGAACCTTTTACTTATTCTTTTTTATTTGTTATAATTTTATATTTTATATAATTATTGATTTGGTTCCTAATTTTTTTGAATTTGTTCAATTTGATCATCAAGTGTTTGGATGGTTTAATTTTGTATCCTTATTTTTTAAAATGGATCAATTTAGTACTTACCGTTATTTTTCAGTTCACGAGGTTTGTATAATGATAAACTGTCAATGTGCAACAAATAAAATAATTAATCTTAGTACCATACTGAATACACTTGATCAAGAAAACATCAACAAAGAGATTGAAATGATGTTAACTACACCTAACAAACAAACCAACCTAATTAATAACTTCACTCAGGTTTCTATTGCACACTGACAGTTTACCAGTATGTAAACCAGTTAACTGAAATATAATGAGAGATACTAAATTGATCCATTTTAATAAATAAGGATATCAAATTGAACCTTCAAAAAATTCGGAGACCAAATTAAACCTTCTAAAGATAAGAACTAAATTGAATTAACTCAAAAAATTAGGAAATTAAATCAAGAATTATATCTTTATATTTTTATATTTTTATCCGCCGAAACAATTAAAAATATATTTTTTTTTTATTTTAAATTGTAAACAGAAGAGTATCCCTTGTGAAAAATAACCAAGGATATTCAATTCTTATATCGTAAATAAAGATCTCATTGTTAAAAACAAATATTTTTAATTTAGCTTGTATTATATTTTCCATTTCATGATCTGACTTCTCTTGAGTATTTTCTTTTTCTTTTTTTTTTCGTCTATTGAGATAAAACATTTACTTCAAATAATAAATAAATTAATCTATACGTAATATAATTGTTTTAAATATTTTTTTTAAAGTGTTTGCTCTTAAATTCTTAAAGTTAATGTATAAATCTTTGAAATAAAAAAAAATCTGTGACGGTTAAGTCATCAAAATTTATTTAAAAACTATAAAATCAAGAATATAATTATAAATGGTATTATTTTGAGGACCCATTTAATTTTAAGACAGTTTATAGTTATAGTGATTAATTTAATGTAATAAAACTATATGATATTTTCCGATGATCTATTTTGAATTATAAAATTAACTAAATTTCAAATCCATGTACTACAATTATAGTGATATTGGCAGTATAATGCAGGTAAAACCGTCAATGTTAATTATGTTATGACTCACGTGACTTGAACCAGCTTTATCCCAAAATCGTTTTTTTTTTTAATTATTATTTGATATCTATTTTAGAGTCAAAATCTCAAAATGGTACCCAAATTCTTAAAAGTTTCAAGATAGTCTCCTTTTTTATTGATGCGTCTCATGTTTGTCATTTTCGTTAAGTCAAGGTTAACGCCGTGAGAGAGTGCCACATGTCAGTTCCTTGTATATTGGTTAAGGCTAACAACTATATTAAACTGTGTGCCGCCATATACAATTGACGTGCTATTTTCTAAAAAAATATATATGCATATATAAGTTTAAAATTTTACATTTTATATTAAAAAAGTCATGTTTCAACATATATATATATATATATATATATATATATATATATATATATATATATATATATTAAGGAAGACACATTAAAAACACAACTTACATTTGATTGAATATAAATTTTGTACTTTATTTTTCTGTAGTCATGATTCACGCCACGTCTTTTTCTATTATTGATATATTGTATTCAAAAATTGGTTTACTTAAAATGATTTTGATTTAATTTAAATACATGAATGTCTCGTTTCATTACACATTTTCTATAACATGTCATTAATATGATATCTATTTACAAACCAAATTAAATTTAAGAATATTTGTTACAAAGAAATAAATTGTAAGCCACACATACTAACAGTTAGAGTGCACGTGATAGAAATGCATAACAAATTATTTATTAAGTTAACTTTTCCCTTATCAAGTTAGATACATTTAACCTAAGAAATGGATAATCTAACTCACGAGAATAGAACTGTTATATAATTTTAAAGATTAACGCTAAAGTTTCATTGTTCACGAGGCGTGTTACTTTTAATATAATATAGGAAATAAATATTTGTTTGATGTCCTCTTACAATGTTCTAAATGGTTGTGGTGATGCATTCGACTTTCGACAAAACTTGGCCTGATCCAATTTTTTCAGACACAAAGTTCAGTATTGGAGGAATATAATAAGGTCCCACACGAATCTAACCCAACATTATTTTCTTCAAATTAATAATTTGTCCCACAAGCATGCACGATGAAGGTTTCAAAACCTGGGTGGTTTGACTTAGTTACATGTATATTGGATTCTATGTCCGTGATCGAGAAAAGTAATAGCTGTGTGGTGGTAGATGAAACCTAAGATATTAATGAAATAGTGTTGAATGGTGGTGTTCTTCCTTTGAATGTTTGGTGGAATTTATGGGAGTTTTTGATTTGGGGGTGGTAGATAAAGGGGAAGTGTTACCTTGACCAAACAAGTTCGGTGTGTTAACTGTACCCATGTGTTCCCAACTTAGGTCTCATCAAAACCAATATTACTTATTCAAGTAATTAAATTCAGTGTGAAAATTTTGAAATAGTTTTTAGTGGTGTGACTTAATGGCATAATAATTCCTAATTTACTAGTACCAAATTAATCCTTAATAATAAAATGCAATTATAGAACTTTATGCGACTTTCAAAGATTAAAGCTATTATTTTCCCTTTATTTCTTTTCTCACAGTTCACACGCAGCACAAAATACTTAAAAAAAACTGAAAATATTATTTTCTTCAATTTCATTCTCTCTCTTCTTTCGCGTGTCAAATGACATTGACATTCGTGTCAGAGAGATAAAAAAATAAAGTTTACCTTTTTAAATTTCTTAGATCATTGCATCTGCCACGTGTCAGATAGCACTCTTGATTTGGGCTTACTGGGATCTGGGCCCAAGAGTGTTAGACAAAGAACTTGTAAGCATATTTCCACGCCACTACAACAACAGCATCTTCTTCCTCGCCGAAATTATTGCATCAACACTCCTCTTCCTTAATTTTTCATATCTCATAAAGTTTAATACTTTATAAGTTAAATTATTTCATTTGGCTCTATTTTAGGAAAATTTTAAACTGTATTATTTTTTATTCATTTTAATTTTAAGAAATTTGATGCAATCAGCAAATTTAATACTAGCAATATTAATGATGAAATTTGATGCAATCAGCAAATTTAATACTAGCAATATTAATGATGCATTCATGATTTTTTCTTATCTTATTTAATTTTGAATTTGTTTATTTAACATTTCTTTCAACTTTAAAGAAAATAAAATTTTGTCACGTATCTATCGGACTCTGTATCATGTAACAGTGACACTGTGATGTAATAACAATAGTATTTGTCATGTACAGTGCCATTCATTCCGATTCAGTCTATTTATTTTTATTTTATCTTAATTTAGTTTATTTTTTTACTTTAAATTAAATTTTCTCCAAATTTAAACCAAATTATATATATTTTTTAAATGTTATGCAATATTTTTTATTAATTTTTTTATTTTTAATTAATATATTTGTCAAGATTAAAATCAAGTTTATTTAAATTTATATTTTACATTAAATTTTATTTAAAATTATTTTAAGCTTATTAATAAAAAAATCATAATTAATTTCAACTAGAAAGTAAGTTAAACTTGTTCATCAATTGCATTTTATAAAATAAATAAGTTTATCAACTTTTTCGATTGTTTTAAATAATTGTATATTTTTAAAATGCATAAAATTTAATATTTTTTATACACATGTTTGAATTGCTTTAAAAATAATAATTTTATAAATTCAAATGTAAAATTTTAAAATAATTTAAAACAATTTAAAAGAAATAAATTAAAATTTGAGAACAATTTTAAATAAAATTTGATGTAAAATATCAATAAAAATAAATTTAATTTTATTAAAAATATTAAATAGAAACGTCAATATTAATAAAAATATTTGTATGATATTACTTTTAAAAAATATATTTATTTTTAATTTGGATAAATGTGAAATTACTTAAAAAAAAAAAGATTGAATTAAGACAAAATAAAAATACATACAAAATTAAACTGAGATAATGATATATGGTATGACAATAATTGTCACTGCCATATTATAACATCATTGCTATGTGGACAATGACAACTTAAAACAAAACAATTTGTTATTTTTTAAAAAAATTAAAAATAAAATAAAGAAAAAGAAATTGATTAATATTGTTTGTACGATATTAATTTAAAAAAATTTAAAAAGAATTTCTAAAATAAAAATCAAATTATAACACATAATGGACCGATTTAAAAATTATATAAAATAAATAAATTTAATGAAATGATTTAACCTATTTTTAAAATAATTATAAATTTTAATACTTTACAATAAATACAAAGATAAATTATCACAACATATCGTAAAAAATTTTAAAAATATAGTGAAATTTTTTAAAATTATTGATAAAGTAAAAGTTCTGATTCTTAGTTGAAAAAGTGAATAGTACCCTGATTGTTTGAGGATACACTTTGGTTCTCTCAAAATGGGAACTTATACTTCGACACTCATATAAAATATTTAAAAAACGTGGTAAGATTTTTAAAATTACTGCGGTTTTTTTTAGTAACGTCATTTTCTTAACCTTTATGTATTATGCATAATTAAGTTTTTTTTTTCGTTAATGAATGAAGAAAGAAAACACGAAAAAAAAAATACTGTGGGCCTACAACTAAAGAATAAAAATATAATTTGCTGATATATTCCTACACTATTTATTTTATAGGTTTAAATACTTTTTTTATCCTCATTTTCGTAGTATTTGTTGCGGATGGTCGTTATCTTGACAGAATGTTTAAAATGATCCTCGTTTTTTATCGAATGTTTAAAATGGTCCTCATTTTCGCAATTCGTGTTTTATTTGGTCATTTTCTCTAACGCCGTTTAAATTATTAACGGAGTATTGTACAGATGGCACGGTTTGTACTAGGGTGTGTTACGTGTACTGTACATATGGATAATTAACGTTAATTCTTCAATTTAGGGGAAATTTTGCAATTAGGAAAATTTCTTCATCTTCGTCTTTCTTGAGCTCAGATTTGCAGAGGAAACAGTTAATACTTGTCATTTCATCATTGGATTGCAGTTGCTGCTTAGGATGAAATTACAGATTAGGATGAAATTGCAGAGGAACCATCTCAATAGTTTATGATGAAATTATAGATTAGGAGGAGGCCATGATAGCAGCTACAACCGTCTTAGTTATTTTTTAGAATTTCTGATGTAGAATTCATTATTGATGTACTGTATTTTGACTTTTCTTAAACTTCGTTCAATTTCACTTCTTCCAGACTTACATCAATTTAATTTTTTCCCAAGCTTAGATTAATATCACTTACTTCAATGCTCAGATTAAGATGTCATTTTGAACATGTTGGGACTAATATTAACATAATCAAAATAATTCGTTTCTTCATCTAACAATAGTACAAAACATATTGGACTTTAAAAGATTACACACAATAACAGTACGAATAATACAATGTTGGGAATAGTCCAAGTGTGAGTCAAAGTTCCACATTGGATAGAAAAGACAAAGTTGAACACTATATAAGAATAAAGACCCATAACAACATTGCCTTAAGGTTTTGGTGTAAAAGTGGTGTCTAAGGTCTTATATGTGTAAGACTAATGTCATATAACCATATGAAACATAACCCAACAGTGGTATCAGAGCCGATGGTTCGGAGTGACTGACCGCATAACCATAACCATAACAAAAAGGGGTCACCAATGTGACTGACCGCATAACCATAACCAAAAAAGGGGTCACTGAAGGGAAATGACTTAAGGTTTTGGTGTAAAAGTGGTGTCTAAGGTCTTATATGTGTAAGACTAATGTCATATAACCATATAGAACCACAATCTCTCAATATCCATAACCATGCCTATGATGAATATAACCCATATATGTGAAATATATATATAACCTATCATACAATAACAACAAAGTAAGTGAACCCTATTACTAAATTAATATGCCTCATTTGTGTTATGATGATGACATCCTTTTCCTCAACACCACCATTTGAAAAAGTTGCTGCCCACATTATTGGAACCACCACTCTATAAATCAATAAACCAAAAATCAAAACCAATTTATTATTAACATAAAAATAAAAAAACAGATTGTACCCAAAATTTTCTACCAATATTTTTTGGAGTTCTTGTCATCCTCAAAGTTGTCATCTCTCCGCAGCTACAAATCGCGGTTAATCCATTTCTCGTTGAACCACTAACGGTGCACGAAGTGATACAACATGGTTGCCTCCAACGATTACAACTAGAGGTAAAGGAAGAAGATTGAGACCGTAACATACCTATATAATGGGATTGCAGGAGGAAGAAGATTGCCAACTGCCCAAAACTCACCAACTGCTCAAACATTCCTTACCAAAACCCTAACTCCACTTATTTATCCCCAAATATCTAATTACCACACCTATACAGTACACGTAACACACTCTAATACAAACCCTGCCACCTGTACAATCCTCCGTTAATGATTTAAACGACGTTACAGAAAAAGACCAGATAAAACACGAATTGCGAAAATGAGGACCATTTTAAACATTCGGTAAAAATAAGGACCATTTTAAACATTCATTCAAAATGAGGACCATCCGCAACAAACACTACGAAAATGAGGATAAAAAGATATTTAAGCCTATTTTATTTTATGTATTTAGTGTGTATAATAATTGCTTCGCATTAGGTTTAAATTTTTTTACTGAATTTCATTTTATTTAGTATTACAGGTGATTTCTATTCTAGGACAAAAATAAATCCACGTTTAAGGATTTATTAAGGATATTTTAATCATTATAATTAAAATGTTTTAAATCTCTACTTCCAATTTTTAAAAATTAAGGTAAAAAACCACATGATTGAATTTAATTCCCTCTGTTTCCCTTTCTTTATTCTAAAAATTGAATCAACCAATCAAAATTTAAATAAATTTTCCACTCTTATTTTCTCTTGATATATATATATATATATATATATATATATATATATATATATATATATATATATATATATATATATATATATATATATTTTAAATATTTTCTGCCCAAGATAATAGGATTTGTTAGTTGATGAGAAGTTTTTATGAGTTCATGCCAATGTTTTTTCCCGCGCTATATAGGTACTTTTTCCTATTTAAAAACCTTATAAGATGATATAGAGTTGTTTATGCTCATTTTATATGTATTTTGTTTGTTACTGATTACAACGATTTTAAGGACGTTGACACACGCACGCATCTTGATTTTACCCTAATTTTAGAAAAAAAATGTTGAATTAATTAACGAGAACCTAAGAAAATTAATCATTCAAAATCAAGATATAAAGAAAGATGATGTTTAACGAAAAGGTAATTATAAGAAAAAAAACACTGATATTATAAAGCAGTAATTAGTAAACTAACAAATCTAAATATCAACATGAGAAGTTACGTTTTTTTTTTATTTCCATTAAGAACTCACCTTATAATACAAAATAAAATTATATTTCACGATAAAATATTTAAAATATAAAAAAAATACTATCAATATATTTAAGGAACTTATTGACCAATTCGTACGTTGAACAAAAACTTGACCATTTCAAAAAATAAAGCAAGGATGACAATATAATTTAACATGTGCAAATCTTAGCTGTTTTGTGTTCTTATTCTTTTTGGTTGAAATATAATTTGAGTTGATATAAGATTCATTGTTAAATATATGTTTAGTTTTTGAACTTTAAACAAAATTGAAATTATTTTTTTTTTAAAAATTTATTATATTTTGGTTTTCAGATTTTAAAAATGAAAATAGTTTTTTTAATTTATTATATTATTTTTATTTTTTATTTATCAAACACGTTAGATGATTGCACTTTAGTTATTTACATTGTTTGATATGTTATTGTTTCAATGTCAACTCAAAAACATGTTTAACATATAAAAAATTAATGTAATCGAGTTTAAATAATTTTTTTAATATTTTGAGACCAAAATTTATTAAAATTTCAGACATAAATAAATTTTATTTCACTTTAAAGTTCAATAACTAAAATCATGTTAATCTTCTAAAAATCTTATAATTCAATACCTTTATCATTTAAATTTGATATGCACAAGTCATTAAATAAAGTAACGTTGCCAAGAAGCACTCTTAAGATGAGCATGATTGATAAATGTAAGAACAAAATAAACTTTATTTAAGAAATAGTATACAAGAATAATACATGCTTTGTATGAATTTAAAATACTAATTTTGTTTGTTACTTATTGAGGACGTGACAAAAATGATGACGAAGAATGCCTTGCGTTGCATGAATAACAAAAAGCAACCAAATGTCGTAATGAGAAAATAAATTTAGACACGATATTAACTAATATTGTAAACACCTAAGACTACACTTTTTAAAACTATATTTTACTTTTTTTTTTCTCCTTCTCTTCAGCAATTTCAGTACTCAATGTTTAATTTTCTAATTTAATATTTTAAATAATAGTTCAATGTTGTTTTTTGAAGCTACTACATGCAGGAGAGAACAGAAAGCATACCCAGTTCAATTCTTATTTCTTATATGCTAGAAAGGTGCAAAACTAACACAAAGAAAATTTTTAAGAAGCCTATGAACATAAAATGAATTATTTGAGTAATAAAGTTCAGGAATCTCATGCAGTTTGTATTGCATAAAGGCCACACAAGCATAACTCCATTGCTGAAACTAGCAAAACTTCACCATTTCAGTGGTTTTCACAGAACTTTCGTTAACACAGTAAAACCGTAGTAAACGCCTTCTCGATCCTGGGATCTAGATTACCTCAAACTCTTCCCTTCCTTTCGCTTTGAAACGATCCCTGATGGTCTACCAGAGTCTGATGTGGAGGCCACAGAGGATACACCGTGCGATTCCCTTAAAAGAACATGCTTTTTGATCCATTTAGTTCCTGTAACTTTCATAGTTTCTGACGATGACATGAACTTCACCTTAATTGCTGTCAGGGAACCAGCATCCCATGATGTCATTTTTTGGACTATAAACGCTTGTGGGCTCATGTGTTTCCTTCATTATGGTCAATTTGATCAAAGGTACTATGCTATATATTAATTTCTGTTCATTCAGGATATGTACTTGATATATGTTGATGTCGATTTTGATTCAAATAAATTTGAACTGAAATGGTTGATATTTAAATTTTTATTTTGAAAATTAGTTGATTTGGGAAACTTTTCCAAAATTGAAACTGTAGTAAAATTTTAAACACAGAACCGATTTCTTAAAGTAGGAGCTTACACATGTGAATATTTGTTTTATATAACGTCAGTACAGACATGCACTCAATCCATTACTCTCCTCTGCTTGCAGACATGAGTTACATAACAAATGGAGATTTCCGCAGTTTCTTTAGAACCCACATGACATTATGGTGCAGAGTGTGGGAGAGCTAAGCATGCTTCTGCAATCATTTTGAACACATTTGAAGTTTTAGAGTATGATGTTTTGGAGGTTCTTTCGTCCATTTTTACTCCTAAGTGGTCCCTTTCTCTTGAATCATGTCGCGAATGAGGACTTGAACACAATTGGGTCGAACCTTCGGAAGGAAGATGGAGTGTGGGAAATGGCCTGACAACAATTAACTGAAGTCAGTATTACGTGAAGTTTGGAAGCATAATTGTGAGTTTCTGTTTTCAGAGACTTTCTCTGAAAACATCTTATAGTTGATGTGGATCTCCATCATAAATCTCGTCGATTTCTCCAATTTTTTAATTTTATTGCCATGCTAATCTCTAACTTCATTCAAGGTACTAAAGATCAATAATTGAACTTAAAAAGGGTACATACACTTAGGTGTACGTTTGTCGAAATGTACGTGGAAAAATGAGGAAAGAAAGATGTGATAGATGATGCATACAGAAAAACAGAGAAAATAAAATATCTAAATACTCGAATATCATCATTCTCACGCAGTGGTGTTTTCTGATAGATTCGTAAATATTAGATTCTGGGGTTTAGGAAAGTGGAGGTGAAGGAATTGGAAGTGACCATGGACAGGAATATTGCAGAGGAATGAAAGGAACTTTCATGGATAGGTTCAGTATCAGTATCCTCTACTGCGCCTCCAACTATGTATTCTTTGGTTGGTTATAGAGGGTAAGAAAATAGAGAAAAGTAATATTTTTTTTTTAATTTTGCTATTTGCTTTATTATTAACATTTTTGTTAGTAATTACATTTTAAATAAAATTACAAGTTTATTCTTTTCTACTTTGAAGAATTGACTAATTATGTTAAAGAAGTTGATAAAAAGATGTCATAAATAAATAAATAAAACATATTTTTTATCATTTGTAACTAAAAGTTATGTGAATTCAATGAAAGACAGTTGTAAGAAACCATTACAATGTGGTCTAGAAGTTGGAAAATAAGCAAATAATTAAATTGACATTTCCCTTATTTATACATACTGTAAAAATCAATCGAGAAACTCACGTCCCAACAAGCAATTAAAGTTCGTGTTTGATTTCTCATCCAATATGTACTAACTTATGGGTATTGAGCTTGGAAATTCACACCAACGTGCGATATCAAAGCGAGTGAAGAACAGTACAAAGAAGTTTTATTTGAGAATTACTTGATTTTTCATCCTCCCCTAGCGACGTGAGTTATGGATCCCCTTTTTGTTTCATTTTAGACACATGTTGCAGAACATGAGTAGAAGAGTAGTTAATCTTAGTAGTAGATTTCTCACACTTTTGATAGTAGCAAAGATTCATTCATTAATTCCACTTCTCACACTTTTGATTAGTACGTCCTACATGTGTGTGAGGATATAATTTTTAGTATGTATATAGTGAAAATCCTTAAAGGAAAGGAGAAGAGAATGAAGATTAGATGAATGAAGAAGTTGTTTAGTCCATCTTTCGAAATTGCCACAGGTGTGGAGAACACCGGTAATCAGCTAAGCCATTATTTCCTAAAGCAAAAGCTTGTGGACTAAAAAAATTATGATATAATGGGGAAAAAGATGAAGAATTAATGTGATGAAAATTAACTTGAAGTTTAAACAGTTGAAACTTAGTAGGCGTATATATATATATATATTTATCAGTTCTTCCCTTGGGTATTTGAACTTTCTGAAGTGGCTGCTGTTTCAGAGGAGATACGCTGCTGACTCTGTGAATCTGATCAAGATCAACCACATAATTAATAAACAATAATTGAAGTTATGCTCAAATATAGAGATCATAAGCAGGTACATTTATAAATGGTAGCTAGCAATGTCATTTTCGACAATTATTTTGTTATTACTATATAATATCTTGCGCACATGGGCAAAGAAAGAACAGAAAACCAGATAAGACTCTTTAAAGAAAAGCAAACAAAGTAAGACCACGGCTAGTCTCTGACGAAATTCACTCTTGCAAACATGTTTGTGTTTCATAGTAAAGAAACATTTCACAGGATCTTCCATACACATGTAGCTTTTGTTGGCTAGGAATGTGAAAATTTAGTGAAATGGAAAAACTGTTTTTCTGTTCTGTAAAATAAAACTTTATATTATCTAACATGCATGTGGGGGCAAGGCAACACATGAATGGTAGAAGATTTGAGTGACTTAAAGATATAACTAGTAATATATATAAAAAGAATTAACCACCCCATTCTATCACATGTATCCACTGTTACTTTACACGATGACCCTCTCTAACTCTGTCATGACTTTCCACATTGACCTATTGATTCATGGCGCAACCGAGACAGCTCATTCACATGGCTCTGTGGTTGCCCATGTGGACCCCATGCCCATGTATTGCAGCCAAATCATAATATATAGTGTGTCAGTAAACGCATCATAATGCACACATCTGTCTCTCTCACTCGCGCACCATCTCTGTGGTATACGTGTGAATGAAATATGTTTTTGAAAGAAAGAATAATTGAATGATGAAAAGTAATTAAATTAAACTAAGTAAAGAGTGTAAGGGATGAGTTAAAGGTACCAGTTGGAGAAGGAAAGTTTTGGGTGATTGGTGATTGTAGTGGGCGATATGCAGAGAATGAGACTTCCATGGGTGTAGGATAGTACAGATAAGATGGTCCAGGTGATAGGCGATTTGCCTGGGGTGAAGAGAATGTGTTTCTTGGTGCTTGCAAAGAGTAGCCATAGTAATACGGGGTGCTCATTGTTGAAGATGATGCTCCATAGACTTGTTGATAGTATTGTGGTTGCTGAATCTGTGGGTTGTACAACGTCGCCTGTTTTCGTACAATCATTATTCATTAACTTATACCATTATCCAACTGTTCTCCACTAATACTTGCTAAATCCAGATATCATCGTTAAAATCTACATAACAGAGAAAGACACTTACTTGGTGGTGGTATCCATAATCAGGAGTGTAGGCTGCGTAGCTGAGAGAGAGTAAAGTCCAAAGGAGTTTAATCAGTGGCAAAATAATGTAAATTGCATGCGTTACTGCATTTTTCTTTGAGAATAAAGTAATCATTCAAAATAGCATGCAGTTGTGAATTATGTAATGTTTTTCGGGTAACATCAGTATACGTCGTATATTGTCGTGGGTCCCTCGTTGTTCAGTGTCTAAAGAGAGCAAGAAACAGAGATTGATTAACGTTTGTGTGCTACCATTGATGCCTGGTACACAGTTCCCAAGTTTAAATTTACCGTGACTTAATTCAGGCATAGTAATACTTTCACACAAAACAAATTGTTACACCTATTTAACATTATCCTTTACCACCTAACTATGTAAAGATATAAATAAGAATGACAAAGGTGGTATAATAAGTGATATATTTGAATACATGCATAAATAGATGACAAATTAAACTCGGTAAACTCAGGTTAAGCTGATGAGTCACACTCTTTTGAAGAAATGAAACTGTAATCATTGTCACTATATATGCAACTCGTCAAATTGAATAGCTTACTTCAGAAGCACAGTATTTCAATATAATAGCTTTTGCTTTAGTGCAAAGCATCTAAAGTTAATATTAGCATTTTCCAGTCAAAGGTACCAAGTAGAAAAAGTCTGCATCTCTGTACTTTTGAATACAATTTTCCATGCCTACTTTTGAACTCTAAGCTAAACTTTTACATTTATAGTATTTTAGAGCCCTGAAGAGTACATGCTGGTGCGAAAATGACTCAATGATCGAGAAGATGCAAGAGTACCGAGAGCTGTGGGATTTATCTTGTACAAGATCATAAATTAAATTAATTGTTCAAGGACCACAGAGACATATATACACGTATATGCACTGTCAGGGGTCACACATCTACTGACCGTAGCTGTTATCACTAGCACTTTTACTATTACCATAGTTGTCTGTAACTATCTATATCAATGATGCTACGTATCTAATAAAGCCTCCATACGCTTTATTCAATTTACGGCATTTTCAAATTTAAAACTGATACATACAGATTTAAAGAAAGATGAGGCGAAAAATATTGAAAGCAATTGATTAAGGAGCTAAAAAAATGCAGTTGATTAAGCATTAAGGAAGTGAGATGAGATTATGGAAAATAGAAGTAGCAATAATGCACGTTATGTGGATGTGGATGGCAGAGCAACCTTTTCCCATTCGTACTTTATTTACGATATGATTTTTAGGCTGACACTGATGCCTACTATAACTGGTGAGGAGCAGTGAGCAACATATGCAGACAGTAAGATGTAGTGCGTCTACATGCACTTCCCCATTAACATCATGGACCAGTTCCTTTGACTATGAGTGCTATCAAATTATGATTTATTAATGCCTCCACTCAATCAAGATAACTCAACTCAACTCACCCATATGGCGGATACAGAACAGCAGGTGCTGGCGGCAGCGACGGCGGCGGTCCGGATCCCGGAACACTCTGTACTGTTCCTCCTCCACCTTGAACTATACTCCTCCCTGTAAATGACACACCTTGTCATATCAAATCACACAGAATAGTTTTTTTTTTTTTTTTTCTCTCTTCTATTAAAAGTGATGAACATGTACTGAGGAAAAAAGTACTTGGATGTTCACATATCAAAAGACAAGCAGTATCAGTTTTATACGTTACGAGGGATAATATTAATAATATATCAAAGGATGTAAGTTATAACCTCGAGGTGGTGAAGGTCGAGTCCTCCCCAGAGAAGCAATATTACAATTTGCTCTTCTGCCATCTATTATTGGATTTGGATCAGCACATGCTCTTCTTGCTGATTCTTGGTCGCAGAATGTTACCTGTTGTTGAATTCATAGTACACAGATATAGTTTCGTTAACTTGGTGGTATTGAAGGTATGTGAAGCGTGGAGAAGAAGAGAAAGAGAGCACATACGAAACCGTAGCCTTTGGATTTTCCGGTGTTCTTGTCAGTGATTATGACAGCTTCAAGAATGTCTCCGAACTGCTGGAAATATTTGCGCATTTCTTCGGTGGGAGTCTCCCAGGCTAGTCCTCCCACGAACAGTTTGGTGAAGGTAGTGTCTCCGAAGGGTGACCGATAATGCGGGTGGTGATGAGCCATGGCTTCCAGAGAAGAAATGGGTGTCCTTGTTTGTGCATGAAGACTCGCTGTCTCACTCATTTAAGCTCCTTCTTCAACTCTTGGGAAGGCGAAAACTCCATAAAATGTTTCTCCTCCGTGCTATATATGCGTGCCTTTGCCTTCCCTAGTGTGTTGGTTTTGGCAGCAGTGGAATCATTGCATTTGAAGAGGGTGAGAGAAGAGGGTGGGCATGGTTTATGATGGTTGTTTGGAACAGAGGCGTTGGTTGATTGCAACAAAAATATATAAGGAGAGTAAAGAAATTTATTTTGAATAAAAGGGTGTGTGAATGAGAGAGATCTGACAGGTGCTAACTCTAATTTGCTGGCAGAAAAAGCGAAGGAAGAAAGACAAGGGATTTGTGATACTATATACCATCTCACTACGAGTGTTGTCAAGTGTGTCCTCACTGTCTTTGCATTAATATACTCACTCTTACTACCCTTAATATGCTTCTCCTTCTCTTCTTCTCCCTTGTTAGATTTTTCGCTTCGCTTTTTCTGTAACTCAACCACATTTACCAAACTCCCTTTCTTTTTTCTGTCTCTTTGAAAACATTTACAACCATTCCTTCAGTACGGTCTATTAAATTACCCTTTAACCGAAAAAAAAAAAGGGTAATTATACAATGGCTGATCTCACATTTTAAAGAGGCAATTAAAAAAGTGAAAATGATTTTCAATTTAAATTTGAGTTGAATCTCTCAAATAGTTCTTCCTTACCAGTTTTGTTTATTATATTTGATTATGGTAATAAGAATGTACTATGGGTTATGAAGTGCAGCAATCTAACACACCGTTTTCCTTTTATGTTGGGACCAAACATATCCCACATGATCCCATGTTCCTGTGCCTGAATCCGCAAGTCAAAAACTATCCGCAAATCAACCAAAACGAATAGGAAAGGTAACAGTTGAGGTTTGAAAGGAAGCAAAGAAAAGGATATAAAGAGTTCAGTTGTAGAGGAAGGCCAATGAAAGCATTTAGCGGCTGCGATGAAAACAAAATTAAATTCTGTTTTTATGAGTTATGTATATATAATACGTAAACATCACCATCGTATCATTCCCTTGTCAATCGTGATTGGTGACAGTAACAATCTCTAATACCGACCATAACACAGCATAACATGTCACACACACACACACACATATATTTTATCAATAATGGAAGACCATTATGTTGTCCACAACCCTACGAGAAATGAGAACCACAAATTGATCTTTCTCCCGGCACATAATTAAGAATACTTTTCGAGGATGATTCTGGGAGAGTTATAGTTGGATGATACATGTTTGGCACTGTGGTGGTGTTGTTTTAGAGAAGTTGGGTTTAATGATTATGCAAGTGAGCGTGAGGACACGCACACATATATAGAGAGAAAAGAAGGAGTCATTATCTAAGTTGTTGTTGGCAGCGTTAGGGACGAGGAGACAGCTATAAGGAGGGTTTAGTTTTATGTTAAAAACTCTGCAAAACAATAAGTTAGTCCGTGAACTGGCAGTCCTCTCCACATGGGGTCATATCAGTGCTCAAGAACTATGAGCTGTATTTCCATCTACTTGCTTTTATGCTCAAACTTATGGGATTTTATTTTAGGAACATCCACATTATATGTCACCTCCCAACCTGGCTTTCATCAACCAACACCCACCAATCAATCACCATTTAAGCTTGCAAAAAACTCTCTACACATATATACTTCTTCCTATACCCCCCTCTACCTAAACCTTATAAAACTTTTTCTAATCTTTTCTTCATGTTTTCTCATTCGCTCACTCAACTCATTCATTCATGCATGCAATTATTCATCACTCCCCATTCCATCAAAATTCCAATGTACACCAGAGATAAGATGAATTTACAATATACAAATGATACAAGCATCATTTCATAAGTTTGTTTTAAAATATTAAGTTAGACTTAAAATTTATTTTTACACTAGTTTAAAAATCGCTTTTTATGATGACTTATTATGACAATTATAATCTATCAAACATAATAAATGATGTGGAGACTGAATTGTATATACCATGAGCCTTTTTATACCAGAAGAACATGTATAAAAAGTGATTCATTGATAATTTTGTAATAAATTACAAAGATTTTTCATATCGGTTTGACCTATAATTGGTATAGAAAGTGGTGCGGTAACAATTTTTTAATAAGTTACAAAAACTTTTTATATCGATTAGACCTAGAAATGAAATAGAAAGTGGCTAATGACAATTTTGTAAAAAATTACAAAGACTTTCTATACTGATTGGACCAAGATAAGACATAAAATATGATGTTTAATTTTTCCCTTGCATATGCAACCCTCACCCAAACTTCTTTCTCTCTACAACTTCTCTTTCCTCCAACTTGCACTCCTCGCGTTCTCTCTTCTTTTCACTCCTTGCGTCCTAGATCAAGTGGCATTCGTCTCCTCCATATGTTGCTCTCATAGTCGTCGTTGTTGCTCGAGTTCTCGATTTCATTGTTGGTCGAGCTCTTATCGTTGTTATTGCTCTTGTTCGCGCTCCTGTCGTTGCTCTCACAGTGTAGACTCCAATAGGTACGATAAGGGCACTGCAGTAGGACAAAGGCGTGAACTTGTAGTGTTGGAGACCAGATCAGCCACGACACCATTCAATGTCGTCGTTCATGATTATTATTGTGATTTCCGGTGAGGTCTCGCGGTTTCTGATTTGGACTGCATTTGTGTTTGCTTCATCGGTTCTTCTACGTCGTGTGGGTTGCATGCGATGGTGATCTTGTGACTAGCCTAGTTTGTTGAGCATGGGTGTGCGACTGACACCACTTCTTCACGTGCGAGTTGTGAAGCTCGCGATCTGTTGAGAGTTGATGGGCATAGTGGCTGATGGTGACATCTGGTCGCTGTTGGTGAACACTGTCGAGCTGTAGATTTGCATCATGAGTGTTTATTGGATCTGCAATAGAGAAGCATGTTTGCAGTGGTGGTCACATTTTTGCTTTGGTGGTTGAAGCGTTGTGGTGGTACGCGAAGCTCTTTTTGTGTGGTTTTGTGATGGGAAGAAAATTCCCTTTGAAAAAATTGGAGGGGGATGGTGATGGGTAGTGAGACCTGAGCTTTGTTGGTGTTAGCTAATATATCACTATATTATTCAAACATTCACATAATAAGCATACTTACTCTAATTCTTTAGGAGCAAGTTCTAAATATATATGTTAAAATTCTCATTCCTTAGCCATTTTAACATTTAATCTGCATTAAGATCATATGTCTAGAAAGACCAACAGATTAGGTCTATTCCTTGAACCAAAGCTTTTGGGTGTTTTATCGATGTCCAAGTTCAATTCATTTTCCAACAATTCAATATAAACAAATAGAATGATATTTCTTCATGCACATTAGTAATCAAGATAAAGCATTTGAATATGAAAGAAATTATATTGCGTTAGAAATGTTACACAAAGTATGAAGTCATTACATCCAAATGCTAATGAAATGGGAGTTTAACTACTTCTAAACATCTAGAACATACAGATTTGATGAATTTTGACAAACAAATAGAAGAACTTGATGTCCATTAGCCTTGGAATGTCCTATACCAAGTTATGATTTTCTTCTATGTTTCCACACCAAAAGATCCACTTTTTTCGTTTCCTTCTCGACACTTAAACCACATTTCGAAATTATATGCTTGTTGAGCGAGCCTAAGATCTCACTAGGCGAGAAATAACTTCTGATTTACTTCCAATTGTTTTGTCTCATTGAGCAAGACAGTCTTTTCGTTGGGTGAGTGGTGACAATCTGGTTGGGCACTATGGTCTTGATAGACAACTATCTAATCTTCCCAAATCTTCCATTTTCCTACATAATAATCTCAAAAAAATAAATATACCAAACTTAAAAAAACACATAACACTCCAACATCTTTCTACGATGAAATGAACATAAAACACATGAATAAACACAAATAATAGAGATTAATAAACATGAATACTAATGATTTATCAAACTTATCATTAGGCTGAAGGATAGGTTGGGTGCCTTGTATGTGAAGAAGATATAAGCATTTTCTATACGGTTGTGGTTTTAACCAGCGTAGAAAATGAAACTTTTTATACCACTTGTATCTATGTTTGTTCCAGAAATGACTGACATAAAAAGTCTTTTTTTAACTGGCGTGAAAAGATTTTTTTAATGTCAAAATGGTATAAGAACCTTTAAAAATCTATCCTAGAACAATTTATCGTTGGTTGGTTTTAATTTCAATATTTACTATCTTTAGACTAAGAAATTTATAAATTGTAACTCGTCTTCTTAACATCTAATAAATGTAAGGAACTTTAGACTTTCACTTTATTTCTGTTATTGCCTATGCTATAAACCCACCAAAGTAAAGAAAAGTAAAGACTTTATATACTTTGTGCGTAGAAGAAAAAAAAAATAGCCTCAAAATAGAGCTTTACAACCGTCATTTGTCTTCACTACAATGATAAGATGAGTCAGAAAAAAAAAATTGTGTTTCTTCAATCTAAAAACATGATACCTATTTTTCTTTAACTCTAAACTCTTACCTGGCTATATCTTTTTGGTTCCCTCTTCGGCTTGAGTCAAGAAAATAAATAACAAAATATCGTTTTTCTTCCTTTGAAGTCAGAGGTACAATATCTACACATTATTGTTTAAGACAAAGCGATAATAATTTTTTTTTAAAAAAAAAAAAAACTTTATTGGCCAAAACTCTTTTTGGTTCACTCTTGGGTTTTAATCATTTCAAATTGGGGTTTCTCTCTTTCAAATTTAATCGATAATAATGTCTTTCATTCTTATTGTGTTCTCTAATATTGGTTAGGATTTGATCTTTAAAGGGACAAATGAAATACATCTTTCTTAAAACACTTTGGTAACTCCCTTTTATTTTTTTTGGGTTTTAACTTTTAAGGGATTATCAAGCTCTCGGGATTGCGTTATAAGTTATCGTCTATTTTCGCAAAGTCCTATATTTTGATAGATTGTTGGTGTTAGGGTCTGAGGATGAGAAAAACACAAGACTTTAATGTTTTAGTTACCACTTTTACCCACTCTCTATGGTAAGTTGACTACTTTTTCGTTTCATTTTTTAATCAAATCTTTGGTTTGAAACTATAGTATGGAAACTTTAATATTACTCATCGTAACAATGCAAAAGATAGAGGCAACAAATGAAAAAATTAAAGGGAAAAGCCTCTATACTTGACATTTGTAATACTTTTTATATATTCATTTTATATTTTTAATTTGTGTTATTATATGATAAAATTGATTATGAGTGGTTGTGTAATAAACGTTATAGGCATAGGTTGCTTAATAAACACATGCAACAAAAAATAAGACTTTTACTACAACGATGATTGTAATCATGTATTTGAACTTACAATTATGAAATTATTGTCTACTAGGGAAAAACTCATATGTCACGAGCATGTGTTAATTTTTTTTATAACAAAAAATAATGAAATTATCATTATTATAATTATAAAAGTAAATTTGAATAATTTACAATTTTATTATAAGTATTTTTTAATTATTTTTATAAATAATTTTTTCATTATAAATAGTTATTTTAGTTTAAAGCAATAGATAAATTTTAGAAAAAAATTATGAAATCGAAAAAACAGTTACATTAAAAAAATCACTTAAAAAGTAAAATTGGTAATATAATTATTTTGGTTTAAAAAATTATTAAAAGAGTAAAAACTAAAATAGAGTGTGTTTATCAAGAAAAAATCTCTTAATATAATAGAATAGATATTAACTAAATTAACCTCGTATATGATTATGCTTTCAGCATCCTTAAAAACTGTAATTCGATTAACCATTTTTTGTTTTCATATTTGGTTTTTATTCAATTTAGTACTTATTTTTTTAAAAAAATTATTTAATTGAGTCTTTATTAATTTTTTTAAAAAAAATAGACTCAATGTGGCCTATTAGGTTAAACTAATGTTAAAAGTGTTATGTGCAAAAGTCTAGATCCATCACATACCAAAATTTGTGTCATATTTTATTATGAAACCTATTTGATTTTGACAAATTAAATATTTCGAAATAGAAGATGGCCTATGTTGTACTAAAATTAGTAACATCTTCTATTGTGAAATTTCTTTGATTTTGACACATGTTATATTTTAAAACAGAAGATCACCTATATTTTAACATGTGATACATTTTAAATAATGTTAAGGTCAATTTAATGAAAGGGATAAACTATTTAACAAATATTAAAACTCAATTAAATAAAAAATGTATATTAAAATATAAAGTGAATGATAAACCTCAATATAGAAAGCAAATTATTAATGAAAGTCTAAATATTTATATGTAAATTTGCTTTACTAATACCTTCCCTTTATTCTATTTATATGTATGTTTATGTTAATCTTATTTTATTTTATACATTAATTTGAGTTTTTTAACCCATTCTGTCTGATGTGAAGTATCACTCACCACCATGAGTGGAGAAAAGGTTAATTAATTTATTTATTTTGGAAATAATAAATAAGATGTATATTTCTAATTTACTATTTAAACTAAGAACTAGTTCATAATTACCTTATACTAACCACGAAGATTTCATATTTGTTGAAAGTAATTAAGTGTGCATTGTAAGAAAATTGGACAAAAAAGAGAGTAATAGATTATTTACTTGATATTAAGGAAGGAAAGATAAATAGATAGGCCGGACTTACCTAAACACTTCAATTCATTTTTACGTGTTCATATGACATTAAATAATAACTAATTTATAAATTAAAAATAATTAATTATTATATTTATTAAATAAGATATTATTTTATAAATTAAAAATTATTAGTTTCTTAAATAATTTTTGTATTATTAATAAAAAATTATAATTAATTCGTGAATTAAAATCTTAATTAGCATCTAATATTAATTGTCAAGATTTTCACCATAACATTTTCCATATAAAATTGAAAAAAAAAGCAATTTTATACAATGTTTTCTTTACCAACTTATTATCACACTCTTGAATGTTTTCCACGTGAATGCATTCTCTTCTAAGGTTAGGATTCCTTTTACGGTCATTATTTTTTATTTGGTTTAATTAGTTTGGTACTCACTTTTGGATATATTAGTTTAGTATCTACTTCTAATAAAATGTCAATGAAGTCTTAATCCTTGAAAAAATATTTCAATTAGATTTTTTTCAACAAAAAATTAGTAACATCATTATCGTATTGATATTTAAAACATCTTACAAAATTAAGTGATATTTATATTAAAATTTAATGGTGAAAGTCATAAATAAAATTAACTGTGTTACTTTTATTTTTTTTATTTGAAATAATCTAATTGAGATATTTTTTAAAAAATTGGGACTCAATTAATATCAATGGAATGTCAAACTAACACACCTGAACACGAAAGTGTGTACTATATACCATACAATTAATTAAACCCTTTCAATTGCTTCTTCATTATTTCGTGACTTATTGAAATCGCTTTAGTATTTTCTTAGTTGAGACTAAGATCACTTTCATTTGTATTATTGAGCCACCGCATACGACAAATTAGAAACACTCTAATTTTAATCCGTCCAACATAAAAATAGTCAAAATAATACACAAAAATAAAATGGGATAAATATGGGCCGATTTAAAATGTGGGTTTCCAGTTGGATTTAAAAGCTTAAGGCCATTTCTTTGTGCGCAACCATATAATTTCGGCCTGAATCCAATAATTTTTATATTTCAGAGTTTACAATTAAGAATATATATTTTTTGAAATGTGGATTATGCGTTCTGAAATATAAAATAAAATATATATTTCAGATTAATCAAAAATTTAACTTTTGTATTTTACATTGTGTTTTCTGAAATGCAAAAAAAAAAATATTATTCCAGATTATATATTTGCAAATATAAAATAAAAGATACATTTTACATTTTATAATTACAAGAATTTACAGGGTGTAAAAAGAAATTTATGAAAGTAAAGGAAGAGACTGACCTCTTAAACATATACAGAAATAGGTTTCATATTGTGGTTGGGCTTTAAATGGGGCCCCATAAATTAAATTTGCTACTTACTTCCATCACCCATCAAATTTCTTTTAAACATATGTTATTCATTACAGTGAACTTTTCAGAAAGTAGAAACTAATATTTAAAATTCTATTATAAAATGAACGGGAGGTTGTAAAGAAATTTATAGGAGTGTAAGAAGAAAACGGAGAGAAAACCTGAACTCAAAAATACTCCACACTTAAAAACAAAAAAGATAGCCTTAGAAAAGTATATATAAAATATACAGAAATTTGCTTTCATCTGGGGTGGTGGCGCAGTTGGCTAGCGCGTAGGTCTCATAGCTTCTGAGTAATCCTGAGGTCGAGAGTTCGAGCCTCTCTCACCCCATTTTTTAATGCTTGAATTTCTTTTTTAAAAAAATAAACTATTATCGAATTGATTTGTATTGAGTTATAAAAAAACAGTTTTGTAATTGAATCGTTTCGCATTTGAATAGTTAAGTAAATACTTCAAATAAAAGCATCAATAAATTTAGCACATAGTAAGATTTTTTTTATTTTTAAATGACCAATAAATATATCACTGGGATGAAAATTAACTGATTTGCAATAAAATAAAACTAAATTGCTCAAACTGGGACATGTATTGTAATACCATAAATGCCTTTCATATGTATGACTTATGATTGTAAATTCTGCGAGATTGACAACGATATGGTTGGATCATTAGAAGAATTTGTGGCTAATGAATTGATAAGGAGTTTTGAATCGTTGGACCACAAATTTCTAAAATATGAGGTAATATTATTTGAGTTTAGAAAATTATTATGATTGACAATTTTTTTTAACAACAAAAAATTGACATAATTACATTCTTCATACTTAAAATCGAAATCACCAATTAAATTCTAGCAACTATGCAATTGATAGATGGTCGGTAGTTGTAATTGTTACATTGCTCGTGTAGAAGAGATAAATTGATATAATAACAAAAAAATATCGTAATTGTTTAAGTGTTTGGTAAAATATAAACAATGGTTAGAAACTCAATCCCACAAAACCAATTTGTAAGATAAGGATTACACTCATTTAAATATTGTGAATTGACTTTATCTCTAGTTTATGTGAGACACTATCTCGCGTCAAAATATACTCATTTCGTGCGTGGGACTAAAAATTAATAGGTGGTCCATTAGCGATCCGATAGCGGATGGAACAAAATGTCTAAAAAAATCTGATTATGATTGACTGTAACCTGACTTTAATATCATTTTAGCTATATATAAGTCCTTTATGGAAAGGAAAAAAATACATAAAAGGTGTCTGATGAAAATAACTCAGAGAATTTGTTTATTGATTTATTATAACCTTAATGTTTCATCATAGAAAGAAAAATAAAATATAATAAAACAGAATATTTGATAATAATAAAAAAAATCAAATATATTATATTTTTATTAATATAAATAAAAGTGGAAGGTATATATTATTTTTGTCAATAAATAAGAAAATAGAGAAAAAACGTTTTAATAATTTTGTGATTTAATGATTTATTTAAAAAGTAAAATGAGAGATGAATATAGAAAGTAGAGTGACATGGACTAACAGCTTTTGAAGGCATCGAATTTTTTACTTCGAAGGGAGGTTGCAATTGCAACTGTTCCAGCAGATACAGACTCCTGAAGTTAAAAGCTACTTATCCACATTCCATAACGAGAGAACCACATTTATTTTATATCATGACGCATAGAAACCAGTTCCTATTCTGTGCATGATTTAACGTGCATGCATTTAGTTAAGCGAAAACGACGTACACTAAATACTTACAGAGATGCCACTGCAGTAAAAATATCTATTATTTTTAAGTTCTATTTTTTTATTTCCATTATTTACTTTTTATGAAGATTTGTATGAATCATTAATTATTTAAAAAAAATAATGATATATTAATTAATAATTACACTAAATCATATTAAAAAATAAAAAATAAGAATTATAATATTGTGGAGCTGTTTATGATTTTCATTTAACCATCAAATCAGGTGAAAATAGCGTCGTTATATATGACATGCAATGCGGGGTCCTCATGCTCCTCACACCCTTTTGGTTGCTTCTTGGGCAATGATTATTGCACCTAGTGTGACATTTTTGAATGAGATATTATATTCCAAGAAATGTGATATTTAAGTTTATATATTTCACATTATTTTTAATTTAAAATGTAAAATTTTAAGACGATAGGTCGAAAACTTTAACACAGTATTTTATTTTATAATATTTAATTTTGTTTGTTTTATTTTCAACAAAATTAGTTTCGAAATTATATTCTAGTTTTATAATCAACGTATAATATTTGCTGAAGGTAATTGCATGTATACGTAAAAGGGATTTTTGATCCGATGTGTTGATCAGAGGGGACCATATGGTAGGTATATGACAATATGTGTAGGTTTTTATAGGAGTATTTAGTTACCCTTCACCTAGGGCAAAACATTGCTTCGGCCCCATTTTCATCCATAAATTTTGTCTTCTTCAAACACTTCCATCTCTTTTTACCTTTCCTACATTCAATCTCATCCACACACGTTTCAAGGTTTTAATTCAATTAAGAGATTAATCTTAATAAGATTCATTTTGAAATCACTACATATAGTAAAAAGTTGAATTTCTTTCTAGTTATGGGTAAAAATTTATGATTTTAACTTTGTGTCTCAAAAGAATCGATCATACTTATAACAACTACATTTGGTAAAACAAAAGAAGAAAAAGGAATTTACTCACACTACTTTAATGAATTATGGTGTTCAAAGGTTAAAAGTAGCAATAGTTGAGATGGAAACTACACATCTACAATATTTATAACACTCACACTCTCATTAATATTTTTATTTTATTGTTCATAGGAATATATATTTCTCAAACATTTTATTATTATTATTCTTATGATCTTGAGTGTTTTTTTTATTTATTATGTTATGTCAACATCCTTCAGTAAAAGAATTTTATAAGACACATTAAGAATTTCACAGATTTGGAATCTTCAATTGTTGAGAGAGTGCACACACACACACGTGCATTTATACGTGTGTACATTTAATTTGGAGCTGTTAGTTAGTCCTTTTGAAATCTTCAAGTGAATGTCAAATAGGTTAGCTCACGGTTCTGGAAGGAATCTGAATTCGTTTCACGTGTCATGTATGATTTTTTTGGACTTCATTTTACTTTTTTTTCTTTTCTTTTTTCCTCATAATTTTTAAACATGAGCATAGTAAAATCATAATCTTCCTTCTTTTTGAAAAGTTATTACCTGTCATTTAAGTTGAAGATAATATCAATCACTTATTTGTTATTATATTGTTGCACTTCACATTTTTTAATTAATTTACATATTTGTATTTATCGTAATGTGCAAATGAATAAATAAATATATTTTTATTAAAATTAAGAAAATGTATCATTTCTAATTTCTGAAAAATAATTTTACACTTAGAAACAAGGAATTTAATTAAACTTGAAAAAGGAAAAACTGTGTGTGTAATTATTCTTTGTTAATAAAATGGCTATAGTTAATCTTAGTCTGAAATTTATTGGGCCGCTGTACTAACTGAAATAACTGAACTTCAAAATTTCTTTGGGCGTAATAACTTTTCCACGAGGTTAAACAGTGTAAAAAATTGGTAGTCTGTCTATACGAAAATATTCCAATGATAAATTCAATACATAATTTATCCAAATAACATTACGAATTAAATACCTACTTCATACAATAAAAGTGGTTATATTTATAAAAGTCTAATGAGTTAAATTGTTTGCACGAAGTCTAAGGTTTCCGAAGAATGTTATTTCTTTGCCATAAAAGTTATATTAAAACATAACCTTATCATCAAAATCTTACTCTTATAAATGTTATCCAAGTTTATTTAAACTTTTAATATAGATGGTTCTTTATATGCATTGAACCATAAGTCCAATAAAGAATAGATTATCATTATATTGTCTAGAAAATTTTACATCTACGTCTTAATCCAAGTAGATTTAGAGTTTCAATTGATATATATCGTTATTTTATGTATTAATATACTTTACATTTCAGTTTATAATAAAATTTTAGTTTATTTTTTATTTTCTTATCTTTTATATATATATATATATATATATATGAAATAAATTAAATATAAAATATTAACACGCAATGCAATACATACGATATTGACATGTACCATATATGGTCACTTGCTATTAATTGTTGACAAAAATTAAAACTAAATTAAAAATAATAATAAACTTCATTGAACAAGCCTAAAAATAAAAATAAAAACAATAGTTGTTTATTCCTAACAACTAACAACAGTGGTGGTTGATTATCATAAATTAAAACAAACACTAAAAAAAATTGGCAGTTTCAATATTAATATAACCCTTATTTAAAAAATGTAATCATAACAAAAAATCTCAGTTATATTATATATCTTTATCTTCTAGCTTATCATCATATTTTTATTTTTGTCAACATATCCACAAAATTAAAAAAAAAAATCTTAGATGTACGCACTAGTGTAGTTTTGGCCTTTTAACTTCCGTTATAGATCTTGATTGTCGCTTGACGGAAGCATAAAATGACGTGGTGACATTTTTGCAATTTTTTCTAAGTTTTATGTTCGGTTCAGAATATACTTGAAGCAAAAAACGTCTTTCTGCTTCCGTTCTACAAAAATCGGTGTCAAAAAGTTGGTCAGTATTTCAAAAATGTCATTAGGATGATATTTGGCCTCAGGTGAAATTGAACCAGTGCCAAAAGCTGATCCCATTTAGCCTCGTTATAGTATGCTTCGATTTTGGAACTAAGACGGAATGTAAAAAGTAACCATTGTCAAATCTCCTTCCTACACCAATGATGCAGTAAGGATACTAAAAATCAATTCCAATTTGATATGGGAGAAAAATATATATTTACACAGAAATACGAAAATATATTTTATAAGTCAATTAATGTATTTAGCTAATTTTGAATTTAAAAATATTTATATAAAAATAAAAAATAAATAAATGCATTTTTAATTTATTTGTATAAAATTAGTAATCATATCACTCTCGGATATGTTATCTTTTGAATTACTATAACCTGTAGCATTAAACTAAGTTAACCGACGCTCTTATCACCACATGGAATCGATGAAAGCAATAAATTTTGACCCAGATGACTCATGTGGTCCTACATACACCTCACTCTAAATTTGCTTTAAATTGATTTATTAGCACTAGTGTTATATAATATATTCATCAGAGAATGATAGGTTAAGACTCTAAAGCTCAACGAATAGTTTAATTACAATGAAATCAATATTAGTATAATAATTACAGAATATTAAAAACCCAATAACATAAATTTATAATAAAAAAATAACTTTAAATATTTTAATTTATTTCAAGTGATTCGTACTAGGATGACAATTGTTTAATGTAAAAATGTTCTCATTTACACATAGGTATCCAATCTGTATACATCGTAGTGGCCGAAGAGGCATAGATCTACATCCAAATGTTGAAGAAAAACCCTAAACTCCATTTTATTATATAACTCCATTCTCCTATGAATTCTCTGCACATTATCACTCACCACCACCCACCTTAAACTCAAATTACTAGGTAGGGATCTAAGATCCATCTAGATTTTCGCAACGGCAAATTGTTTGTGTTCTGTTACATCGATGTTCTTGTGAAAAAAGTTGATTAAAAAGTTCACTAGTTATGCTTTTTCTACAGCTGCATTTATTAATCGCAGATCTCCAAAACGTTGACTCATAATGATTAGGCATAAGGTTTGAAATTTGAACTTAAGTTCGCTATATCTGCGCGCAGAAACAACGGGTCATTCATGTTATGTTACTTTCTTACATATATTTGGTACAGATGAAGACTTACAAAATGTTGTTTTAGAAGTGTGGAAAAAAGAAAAGTAGATTATTGTGTAGTTATATTTCCAAGATCGTGACATTGGGCAAGTGTAACGGGTTATAGGAAGCGTCAAGAAAACGATATTCCAGTTTGAATCACGCATTTAGATATGTCCCTATAAATGCGATATTATTAAAAATAATGCGAGCGAAATGAGTATAAAAGAAGAAAGTGGAAATAGAAAAGGAGGCAGTTATTCGGGTTACCCCACCATGGTTGCAAGTTTGGAGGGTAAGCAATAATTGAGAATGCAAAAAGGATTAGAATGAATGGTATGAGCAACAGATGGCATAGTCCTGCAGTACGGTGTTTTATGGTGCACTGATTCTTCCATATATGTGTTCCATACCCAAACATCAACAAGCAGAGGCACCCATAACTCACAAAGATGAAGATAAGAAAATGATAATAATTTTTCTGAACCACTTTTAATTTATTATTTCAATCATCATTTAATTATTTATTTTAATTTTTTATATTGGTATTATGTGATAATATAAGAAAGATCAAAATGATAGATTAAAAATGAATCAAATAAAGTGGGCCAAAATATCATTGTTCATAAAAAAAAAATTCAAATTGATGCTTATTTAGCTTTATTGAAAAGTTATTAGATTATGCTTAACAGATTATTAAGTGTGTTTTTGAATTCTTAAATTTAGATTATGTTTGTTTTTAATTCTCTAAATTTAATTTTTGTATTTTTGGTGACCAATTTTAAAAATTGTTCAATTTGGTTAGAAATTCAAGCGAGTATAAGTTTTACATTTTGTTAAAATTTGATAAATTTGAGTTTCACATTTTCGATCCTTTATGTGAGATTAGACTCAGGTTTCATTGGTGTTATATCTTAGTGAATCTCTTCTTTAAAAACTTTCATCAGTAGTATTATAGTCGATGATTAGTCTTGGTGACAGACTCATACAAATACAGTATGGTCCCTATGTCGAAAGTTTCTGAGGATTTAAGATAAGTGTGTCATGTTAAGTTGAATCGATACTAGAAGGGTATTCATGGTTGGAAATGTTTTCACTTGAAGGGGAGTGTACTAATGTACCCTTAAGAAAGAGATTGTTAAAAATGCAAGTATGAGTCTAAGTTCACATTAAATAAAAAATGATAAATTCGAGCATTATATAAAGATGAAGATTCATAATTTTTTTACCTTAAGGTTCTGGATTAGAGATGATATCAATATTTTATGTGGGTTGAACTCGTGTTTCATTAATATTTTATTTTTCCCCTAATTCCTTCTTAAACCCATAAATTTTTTTCTTCATATAACAGTTATTTCTGTGACCATCATAGCACAACTTAGTTTTATATTCATTGTCTTTAGCATGTGACAAATTGACAATCAAAATTTTGTGATTGATTTTTTAGATGAAAATATTATTTTTATTTTAATTATAAATTATTTTTGGCTCTTTCAAAAATTAATTTGAGTAATAAATTACTTTTCAAAATGCATAGTTTGTCACAAGAATTCATTTTTTACAAAAAAACTTATTTTACTAACCTTTTTATTGGCTTTTGTTGAAAAATTTTGCCAATTTTTTCTATCAAAATTAAGTCTTTGATACACTTGGTTGTGTGTGGGTTTTATTCTCTTTGTAGTAATTTTGCGGGTGTGTTTTTTTGATAAATTGATTTGGGAGAGAGGGAGAGGAAGAGATTGGATGAATTTGAGAGTGAAGTTGATGTTGTTTTTGTTCAAATAAAATTGGAGATGATTGTGGAATGAATTTGAGAGTGAAGTTTTGAAAGTTTGTGAATGAATTGACTCATGTGATAGGTTAAAAAAAGTTTAAATAAAAAATTATTATAAAATGATCTTTGAATGAGTTTTAATTATTTTTTCAAGTTTTATTGCATGAATGAAATTATAAAAAAAATCATAAAAAAATAAATAATACAATATATTTGGTATGAAAATAAATTTAATATTTACATATTCAACATTTAGGTGAGAAATAATTTATTTACATGAGAGTTTAATTTTCTTTTTAATAGTAATTTTAAAAGTAATAAATTTTTATTATTTTCACCTATATCCGAAATCATTCTAAGCCACCACAAAATGCATGGAATAGTTTTGAGGTGAATGGAGTCATTCCCGCCACCACATGCACAATGCATGGAATCATTTCAGTCACCACATGCAGAATGCATGGAATCATTATGAGAACAAGGGAATCATTCTCAGTTACCACATGCAACATGGAATGGTTCCATGTCGAAAGGAAATTTTCCAAGTCGCATGCACAAACATGGAATCATTCCTAGCGAAGGTGTTTTGTCTTCTTCTTCCGGCCACCACAAGCAATTCGATCTTATTTTTAACTGTTAAACGTGAATAATAAGAGAGTAATTCAATAAATTTTCCTTACTCACATTCAAACCATCCCATATATAATGGGACGAGATTTCGAAACAATCATGCTAATCATGGCTCCCAAACTCCTAATTCTTTTACATAATAAATCTATCAATAAGGTGTTTATAGTGTTGATATCAACATTTCTGTAAAATATTTTATGTAGTTTCCACTTTTCTAATCAATATAAGAAACTACTCTATTATAGAAGATGAACGTTTAGGAATTATGATTCTCACAATTATATTATTAGAAGAGTTTAAGAACTTACCTGGATCCATTGCAAAGTTCTCTTAATCAATATTTTTCATTCTCTTAATCCTCTTTAATAGCTTCTTGATGATATAGAATTACCAAGTACAAAAGTCTTCTCCTGTCAAAGTCACATTTCTTTATATTTTCTTGAAACGTAAAAACTCAACTGCTTTTTAGGATCAACTGTCATTCTTTTATTCTAGTATTTCAAAACTTTAATAGAATACTATAATACCCCTATGAAGTGAGAAGTGAGGGAATTAATTTAATAAGTCTAAAATAATCCCATAACTTTAATAACTTACATTCTAATAATCATCACATTAGAATCTTTAATTCTTTAAATTACATGAACCAAATATTAAATTAATATATAATTTAACAATTTCATCTAAAAAGATCGGAATGCAAAGGAAGTGACTAGTGAGAAAACTGATAAAAAGAAAAATATTAGAGTTAATAATTACATTATCTTTGTATTTCTCTATTTAGAACATTTTTATTTATTTATTTATTATCATTTTAAAACCTAAAATACATTCCGTTATTATTTTTCAGTTACACCCTTAGTTTCACATTTATTTAAGTAAAATAATGCTAAGACATTTTAAAGTAATAAGTAAGAATTTTACAAAGTATATATTGTTTAAACCAAATTATATATAATTCAAAATATAACTTAAACTTACTATTAGAGTCAATTGAGAGAGAGTTCTCTTATCAGACAAAAAGAAAAGGACGTCCTTTGATATCGTAAACTGTCCACTTTTTTATTATTTTAAAATCATAAGAAAATAATAAATATTATTAGCTATATCCTTTTGTTTGTTTATATCTTCCTGATCTTTAACATGCTGGTTATATTTTTAACTAGTATCATCTTAAAAACATTAAATTTATAAAAATGGTAGAAAATAGAAGTTGGAAAACGGAAACAAGGAACGGTTAAGGGTCTCGTGACACTTTGCGCCGTCAGTACCTACCAATATTTAATTTCATTTACGACGGCTCTCACCACTTCACAAACGCACTCTCACTACTACACGATAAAAATACTATGCAATATTTTAAAATTTTCTATATTATTATTTTATAATAAATTGTCATGCTCAATAATTCTGTTATAATATGTCTTTATTATAATTTATTCATGTATATATATTTAAATTACTTATTTTTCATAAAAAATCAACACACAATACCAGAACCTGACCGGGTACGTCACGATTTTGTTGAACCGACAAAAGAAAAATGCTACAGATGGACCACTTTGAAAACTTGTCCAAGGTACAAGCACTTGTGTTAATTTTAAGTTAACATAAAAGAATATTCACTTCATTTATCTTTCTATAATATTTTAAATTAGCTGTTATCTACTCTCTTTCTTCAGTAAATAATTTATTTTTTCTATGATGTAGGTTACAAATATCTTAATTGTTTATAAAATAATAATAGACATTTTAGTAAAATTTTCTATTCATTAACTTATTTATTGTTTCTTAATGTGTGAGGAAAACTCATGTATAGTTGATGGAGGGAATACTATTATATTAAGAAACGCATGGAGTTAATCTACCATTAAAGTGTTATGACAAATTAATATTTCTCTTTTATTTATAAGATACACAATAAATTTTGATTTCCTTAATTTCATATGATTTTTTTTTAATTATGAACTTTCAGTTATTCATGCAGAATTTCAATACAAAAACTTTTAATCGACATTATCCAACTCAATAGTTGTATATATTTTGTACATAATCTAATAGTTCAGTTTAAGAAATGGTAGACATTTTCATCATTACACGTGTCTTGCAATAACTCCACATGATTTCTGTTCCATGACGTGTCTATGAACTGCTCGTGACAGAATTTCCCATACCAGGTCACGGAATGATTTTATCTTGTTTTTCACAAATTTTTTTTAAGGATTTAATATTATTTTTAAAATTATATTTTAATTGCTATTATTTTAGCAGATTTGACTCCTTCTCACATGTGATGTTTGTCGGTCAGCATTCATTAACAAAAAATACTTACATAGACATATTTTATTAAGTGGTTTATTAATTGATTTCTTCAGCATAAGTTTACTTTTAAGAAAATTATTAAACTATAAGAACTTGTGTTTTAGCATCTGAATAATATAAGTGCACCATATTCTGTAGCATTCATGGAGTTAGAGTTTAGAAATGTAGACAATTTTGACTAGTTTTCAACGGGATTTTGTTCTTATAATTTTTTAAGAAAATTCAATAGCTTTGTGCATCAACGTCGTTTCCAAATTAGGATTCCTCATAAAATGATGAATTAAGTTAATAAAAATAATTTTATCTCATCTTCAAGTTAGACCGAAAAATTGTATGTAATGTTGTTTTAAGTCGATGGAATATTAAAAAGAAATATTTTGTAATCTTTAGTTATATGCCACTAATATATGTTTTATGTCATTTAACTTATCTTTATTTATTCACTTGTTATGTTTATTTATTTGATTTTGTTTATCTCCTTTGATCTTTTATATTTATTTCTCTTTATGAATTATATTATTTCTTTTAATTCATTTATTTTATTTTATTTATATTTCGTTACATATTGTCCTTTATATTTATTTAATATTAATTTATCTTCCATGATTTAATTTATCTTTCGGTTATACAATGATTCTCTTCATTTATTTCATTTAGTTTATTTATTTTGTTTAATTTACTTATTATTATGAAAACATGCTCAAAAATATTATTATTAGATATTAAATATCTAAATAGTCACATATTCTAATGTAAAGCTTATAATATTGTATAAAAAATATATTTTTGTAACATACTATGAAAAAATATACAAGTATAATATATATATATATATATATATATATATATATATATATATATAAAGTTATATTGTGATTAATATTCTCTTCAAAAGAATCTTGTTGTAAAAAAAAAAAATTAATTCTATTTTTAATCAAAAATGTTACAATAGTAATTACCTAAGTCACTTAGGATTTAGTGTTATGCATAGCTTTACATTAATTAATATTTAAATTTTAAATTAAAATTCATTTGAGATAGTTTACAACATGAGTCATAAGTCAAAATTATTGCAATATACGATTTCTATAATTTTTAGAAAATGATATTAAGACGTTGAAAGTTCAGATTTTGGTAAGTTATGAGGTATGTAGCATTGGTGTGTTTTGCATGTTTCATTTGAGTGATATTACTCAATTGAGAAATAGAGTCTTGTATTAAGGGGAAAAAACTCATCACTAAAGTAATAGAGTATCGTTTAAGCTTGATAAGAACAATTCATTCTTCAAATAAGGAAAAATTTAATATTTTTGTTTGTTAAAATAACATAGCTCAAGTAATGATATTTCACATCAAGTACATTCTTCTTTTTCATAACGTGCAATTTCTTGTTTTAAACTTTTTGTTGACAACTTTTAATGTTTTATAATTATATATTACCCTTGCATTTCAAGTGGACTTTGATCATAAGTTAGGAGTCACAGGTGAAAAGGTTCAAACCACATATCAGTTATGTATTAAGTTTTTTATAAATTCATCTTGCCTTTTTTTTTCCAAAACAATAAATATGATTTAATAAATTTGTATATGATGTTATACTACTTATATATTCAAATTAAGGAAATTACAAATTTAAAATCTTTAATGATAATTTACCCATTATATTTTTAAGGATTCAATATTAAGATTTGAATAAATGGTATCAAAGATTAAAAGTAACCTTGTATCATAACTTAGACACTATATTAAATTTTTATTATATTGAAAATTTTAATTTCACTTATGTTAAAATATTATCCAGGTAAATTTGATTTAGTTTTATATATACATATAAGTTTGAATTGTTCAGAATAAGTAGAAAGAATTATTCTTAATATAAATTTTGTATTTAATTTTAAAATACATCTTTCACAAAATATTTATTTTTTATGGGAAAAACAATATAAAGCTCGTTAGTCACAATTACTTTTGAAGAAGTGAATATATACACATTATCTGCGAAAAACACTGTATCTCTTTGTTCCATCGAAACATTTGGAAAAGAAAATTGGTAACTTTTTCTACTCATAATAAGAAATGGTAATTTTTATCTCATTTAACTGATTTAAGAATAGTTAACACGTGGAGTTTAAATTCCAAGAGATACTTGTGTTTTGTGTGTACCCTTACTTATGACTATAGAACATAAAAATAAATTAAACATTATAACTGTTATTAAAATTAAAAAAGTTAGTAAAATTTATATAATATACAAATAAATTAAACATTATAACTGTTATTAAAATTAAAAAAGTAAGTAAAATTTATATAATATACGCTAAATTTTTCAATGAAAGTTCAAGCAGCACTTGGACGGTCATCTATTATTCTATTATTTTACATTTCCAACGCACTGTTCTTGTGTTTCTATTTCTATTTGTCCTTAACCAATTACACTCTGAAGCAAATTTACGTGCCAAGTCACATGCAGAAACTGTTCTTTTGTCACTGAAAAAATGTTCTCCACAATAGAAACATAGAACTATAAACAAAATTACTTATTTGTTCTCTATTTATTAAAAAAATGAGTCATGCATTTCATTTTAATTTTCTACATTTAACTAGAATTTTGTTTTCGTGTAGTGTTTTTATATATTTCTTAAAATTTAATCAATACAAAATACAAAATATGATAGGAAAGATATTTGTACTTACTCTTTTTTCATTTAAAAACAGCAAGCATGAAGAGAAGATTCCAGGTGAAAGTATCGTATTCCTACCTTTGTATTTGTTCTTTTTTTTACTGTGATACTTGTCGTGTCAGTCTTATATGCATTTGCATAAGTAAAACAAATTTTAAATCTTTTTGGCATGAAATAGTAATTATCAAAAAAACAAATAAATAATGAAAAAGCAGAAAAACATCATGATCTCTTTTTTTCATCTGTCTACCAAAATGATCATGGTCGTAAACATGGTGGAAGAAAGGTGAAAAAAGATGCTAAAAAAATCTAGAAATTGAGAATGTAAAATTGATAAAGCCAAAAATAAATAAGGAGAGGTGTTGTGTTGTGGGTCAGTGTCCCCTATTTCTTGTTCAAGTCAAAACACACATAGATTAACCTTACATCAAATTAAACTAATAAACAACACAACCAAACCTATTGTTTTGTTTTTCCTCTCTCTCTCCCTCTCTCTCTCTTATCTACCATGTGGTTTCCCTTTCCTACAGCAACTTAAATTCCCACTTTCCACTCTTTTATTTTTCTGTTCTCATACCAAATTGCTTTATACTTTCTAAAAAAGAATATGGGATTCACTTTTACACTTTTTATTAACAAAATTCAAGTTCTTTATATATATATATATATATATATATATATATATATATAAAGTATGTTTTGTTCAGTTATAAGCTTCCTATAAATGCATTAATAAATTATTGTTAATGCCACCTTAAATTAATTACTATACATTTATTGGACATATTAACTTCTATTTAATGATCTCTAAATACTATTTAATGACACATAAACCGGTGCAGATCAATTAATAAATTAATAAAATTTACTAAAATGAATATTTAAAAATCATGTAAAAGATATAGAATTTGTTGATGAATACCTTTTAAAATGATGGTTAATGTTATGAAGAAGGACAGGGAATGATGTGGGGCTTGGATTAATTTCCTACCCTTTCCCACAAGATGCGTGTAATTTATTTATTTATTTTTTATCTCTGGAGACACGACATGATTAGCGGGAAACATTTCCTGTAGAAGATTAATTATGGTCCTTTTTAGGTAGCTTCCTAGTTCTCACTTTTTCTTCTGTTCATCCCAGATAATTAATTCAAGTTAATCTGTCATAGTAACATTATTTACTGCAGGTCTTAATTACCAGTAGAATTAATAAAAACAAGTAATGTTTTTCATCATGGTTATTAAATACTCGCATCAGTTATTTATTTGTGGAATTTATTTTTATTAATTCTTGGCCTGGGGGCTAGTGTCACGAGTCACGATCGGATCAGTACAAAATCTGGTTGCTTATGCTTTCGTTCGTTTGTTTCACAAGCAGAGTTAGTATTGGAAGCTGCAAGTGTGTGTGAGAAAGAGAGAGATACGTTACAGAGGGAAACCAAAGCAAAATCTCAAACCAGAGGGGATAGAGATAAAGAGAGAGGGACGTGGTGTGTTGTTTCTCTGAGTGGTGTGCACCAAGCAACGCAAGTGGCCATAAAATTCAACCTGGTTTCTCGGGATTCTTAATTTTCATCATCTTCTTCACTTTTTGCCTCAAACATGGAGGAGGTACCCGTCATTGCTCCTTCCGAAGCTCTTCCTTTTCACTGCCTTTGATCTGACGCTTCTCCCCAATGTTTCGCTCTTTCGTGTTGCTTCCTGCATTGATCTAAATGGGATTTTCCTTTTGCTCTCTCAATTTCAATTGGGGTACGTCAAATTGTTCTTTTTCGTTTTGGCTTTTCTTCTTTTTTAAATAACAAAGCGTGCTTCCGGTTTTTGTATGACTCGTATCTGGGTTTCGATTGGGAATGCTAAGGAAGGTGATTTTTGTTTTCTTTTTACGAAATTATCATTTACTATATGTGATTTGGTTTTGGGTCGCGATTCGGTAACGCAACGACGACGATTCTTTCTTTTAAGAAGAAAAAACGAGCTTAGGCTTTAATGAGAGTGTTGTTAATGTTAATAGAAGTAGCTGAAAGTGATTTAACTCTTGTGTTATCCACCAACCTATGTTGTTCTCTACTTCAACTTTAACTTCTTCGCATCTTGTTCTTTCCGAGTTCAGACTTGTAATTGCCACTCAAGTTTATCCTTTTCTTTGTATGATTTAAATCATGTGTTGGTACCTATACATCTCAATATTGGGTCTGTGATGGATCTGGTGGTTTGAAATTATTAACTGTCTTTCTTTCCCCTGTTCACATGTTTTTATTCTCTGAATAGGAAGTTTTTTTGGTTTATTTGCTGGATTGGTGTTTTAAATTGCTTCTTCAAATTTTAAATGAAGACCATCTTTTTCCTTTTTAATGTTAGGTTTGTGCTTGCTGAATTGGAGGGGGATTCACTCAATGTTTTTCTTTACTCACATTGAATGATGGTATTGTTTTCTGGGTGTATTCATAGAGGATTTGCACGCTAAGCATCGAGCTTATTGGTTAGAGAATGTCCAGGCCTCTACACAGAGGGGTACCTATTCGGATCCCTGAAAGAAACAAAGACTCGTGGGACTCCCAATCCAAAGATAAGACAGAAAAGGAAGGTTTTGATAGAAGATTATCCCCTGCTCATCCCTCACCCTTGAGGTCTCCCTTTAGGTTGTTATCAGATAATTTTAATTCCAAGTTAGGTATCACTGAGAATGGTTTATCATCTGACCCTTACATTATTGGCACTCCAAGAAATAGGCATAAGTTGATTCTTTTTTTCTTGAAGTTTAGTTTAGTGTTTGTAGTTATTCTTGCTCTTGCGGGGTCTTTTTGGTGGACAATCTCAATTTCAACTGCGTCAAGGGGTCACATTTATCATGGTTATAGAAGACTCCATGAGCAACTTGTATCGGACCTGTTGGATATAGGGGAGATATCTTATGCTCCCTCAAGGCTAAAAGAATTGGAGTTTTGTTATAAGGAGTTTGAAAATTATGTTCCTTGCTTTAATATTTCTGACAATCTAGCTCTTGGTTTTTCTGATGGCAATGAGTTTGACCGGCAATGTGGCCATGAGCTCAGGCAAGATTGTTTATCACTTTCACCACCAAATTACAGAATTCCTCTTAGGTGGCCTACTGGAAGGGATATTATCTGGGTTGCTAATGTTAAACTCACTGCAGAGGAGGTTCTTTCTTCTGGAAGCTTAACCAAAAGGTGAGTGAGTGATATGTCTTTCCTATTTGCTGTCATACTTTGAGCTATTGTTTAATCCTAAAGTTTTCGTGTATTTTATTTGATTATAGGATGATGATGCTTGATGAAGAGCAAATTTCTTTTCGCTCAGCCTCTCTTATGTTTGATGGTGTGGAAGACTATTCACATCAAATCGCTGAAATGATTGGGCTCAGAAATGAATCCAACTTCGTAAATGCAGGGGTAAATAGATGTTTATTCTCCACTGGAAATGGTGTGATTAAGCATTTGTTACTTTATTTCTTGTGGTGATCAATTATAGTCATATTCCACTAATTCAGTGAAATTTAATTGTAGAATCTTAAACTTGTCTACTTTGCTTAATGTTGATAAATGGGTAGACAATCTGCATTGACTTAAGGTCATTGTTAATATTAAAATAGATATCATTGTTAATTATCTTGAAGGTATTTTGTTCAAACAACGAGTGAAAATCCAAATATTCTCCCTTTGGTTGAAGTGTTAATCTTATTTATATATGAACCATCGTCCTATTGGTATTTACCTTACTTTTAAAAGATACATTTGGTTGTCTTTAAGTGCATCCAATGGGCTAATGGAATAAGTCTCTCACATTTTTGGTGAAACAGCATGTCCTTATCGACTTGAGGGGTCTTTGTATTCACAGTATTTTTGTACCCTTCATTTAGAGGACTTTGTGATATATTTTGGGATGGGTTATAGTGGTATTGAATGTGAACATGGTTCTTAAAATTTGTTTATAATATTCCCTTGATTGAACATGTTGGGATTCTGGATATACAGGTTAGGACGATACTGGATATTGGCTGTGGTTACGGTAGCTTTGGAGCACACCTCTTTCAGAATCAACTTTTAACTATGTGCATTGCAAACTATGAGCCTTCTGGCAGTCAAGTTCAGCTTACACTTGAGAGGGGTCTTCCTGCTATGGTTGCTTCTTTCAATTCAAAACAATTGCCATATCCATCTCTCTCCTTTGACATGTTGCATTGTGCCAGATGTGGCATTGATTGGGACCGAAAGGGTATCTTTGAAAACCTACCTCCTACTATTTTCTATAAGGTCATTGTAATTCTGTCATTTTGCACATTTATTTGGCAACTCCAAAGAAGATGTTGGACTATGAATACCAGTAGAAGGAAAAATTAGATAACAAAAATTAAGAAAAAAATTGTTCTTATAGACTGTAGTACTTATTCATTCTGCTTCTCGAGTTATACCTTTCCATTTTTACATATTCAGGAATTGAACATTGAGGGCTAGTTGTCTCTTGTGGTATTGCATTGTTTCATAAGTGAACTTAGATAATCCATTGACACTCTTTTGGGACCACGGAAAATATTAACTGTAAACAGTCATAGAACATTTATGGTTATCTTCCAAATATGATTATACATGGATTTCCCATTTCAACCTAAGTGTCTTTTTTTATTGCAATGTATTCATTCTTATGTTCTTTAACTTTATATTAATTTTGAAATTTTGGACACAGTTCATACGCTGATTTATGTCAACTGGCTTTTTCCTCCTGTGTTGTATTTGTATCCCCACCTATGTCTACATTACTGTTTGGGAACCTAAAAGAAATAATGATGGTTATATATGGCCTTTTATGTTCTTTCTGGATGTTCCAACTAATCCAATATGTTTTTCCCATTTTTATTCGATTATTACTATCCATTTATGTTGCTTCTTGCACTATAAATATTCCGTGAGGGTGAATGCTGTACATTAGGGGAAACTAGTTCTTTGTTGTAGGAATTTCTTAAAAGTTAAATGTCTGTCTAAAACCATCTCAGGCTAAAACATTGTACTTAATTTATTTTTTTCCGTTCAGTGTTATAAAATGTTTATTCAAAATCCACTAGATTAGAATTTTTATTAAATACTATTCCCATTCTCTAATTGCAAACTTCATAATAGCAAAATATGGTCATACCTTATATGTTTATTTTCCTAGTCATTGAATTTCCCACCAAACTGGAGTTTACTTGCTGAGGTATTGCTCACATTTCTGTATGTATTTCATCCATCAAGCTGCCTCTTTTCATAATCATTATTCCCTTTTCAAAGTTTAAACTTAAGAATCTGATAATTTAGTTATAATCTTTAACTTGGCTTAAGTTCTGCATTTTGTAATGGTATAGTACCTTGTAGTCAGTGAGGTGAATTCCCTGAATATCTGGACTTTGCTTAAATCTTATTAACATTCATATTCCATGGCATAGATGGCATTCTCATGATTGAAGCTGATAGACTTTTAAGGCCAGGGGGTTATGTTGTCTGGACTTCACAGCTTACGAATGCTCGTGACAAAAACACGCAAGAAAGATGGAAGTCCATACAAAGTTTTGCTGAAAATCTTTGCTGGGACATGATTTCACAGCAAGATGAAACTGTCGTATGGAAGAAAACAAGTAAAAAGAATTGCTACAGTTCAAGGTATCATTGTTGTGACATGTATTGATAAAAATATATTACACTGTGTGTATTCCAGAGGTGATGCTGGTATTTAACACCCAAGAAACATAAGTTCTTTAAAATTGTGCGGAAAATTTAGAACAAGAGGACGATAATTTGAAACTGAATTACTCTTTGTTTTTTATTTTTTTTCCCTTTCTGCTTATATTCTTCGTGACAATTTGACATTCAAGGACATTTTAAAGATTGAAAAATAACTTTAATGCTATAACAATGCTCTAACAGTTATAAATATAAGAGTTATAAATATAAAGAGTCACATTAGTACTGCTAAATATTTAAAAAAAAATCTCCAATAATTATTCAATCTCCACTATACACTTATTTCAGCACATTGTTCCAAAGTCGTATAATGCATACAATGTTATAGATGTTCTTAATACTTTGCATTTACTGTCTGTTTGGATTTCCAGAAAGAACAGTTCTCCCCCTCCTTTATGTGGCAGAGGGTATGATGTGGAGTCTCCATATTATCGAGAATTGCAGAACTGCATAGGAGGAACACATAGCAGCCGTTGGATTTCTATTGAAAAGAGGAAAACTTGGCCTTCCAGAGATCAATTGAACAAGAAGGAGCTTGAAAACTTTGGTAATTGTTGTATTCTTCTTTAACATTTACTTGTACATTTCTCTTAACGGAAGGACTTCACTGTACTATCACTGAATGAAATCTGCTATCAGAGAGGTAATCTTAATACGTATCTATTTACTTGCATTAGGGTTGCAATATGATGAGTTTTCTGAGGATTCTGAGAGCTGGAGAGCATCAGTCCGTAATTATTGGTCTCTTCTATCACCTTTAATATTTTCTGATCATCCAAAGAGACCTGGTGACGAGGACCCTCCGCCACCTTATAACATGCTAAGAAATGTGCTAGACATGAATGCTCATTTTGGTGGTTTTAATTCTGCACTGTTGCACGCCAGAAAATCTGTATGGGTAATGAATGTGGTACCTTTGAAAGCACCCAACTATCTTCCCTTGATCCTGGACCGAGGTTATGTTGGCGTTATGCATGATTGGTATTTTAAGCTTCTTTCTCTTATTTTAGAATTTCATGATTCTTTGTGTGCCCTTTTCTTGTTTGGCTGAAATTTTAGGCCATATGCTAGAAATCTTTCTTCCTTGACTTTTCTTCCAATTTTGTTTTAACATCTTGATACCTTCGTAATATATAGAACTATTGATTTCCTTATGTAAAATATAACCATTAAGGTCTTGAACTAGGTTGTGTACTTGTTAGGCTCAAGAGATTTCACACACAATTGACTATGATTGATACTGATGACTTATTGTTCTCTCTTTCGTACATACGTTCAAACTGCCATGTTTCACTAAAACACTTATAACTAATATAATAACTGCCCAGTAAACATAAATGATAAAATAACTCTCATCCACACACATAACTGCCCCTCTAAACTAACTTCTTTTAGTTACTCAATTTTCCTTGTGACATAAGCTTTCCATGGTCAATGCCTTGTACCGGCATATCAGAACTTATTCAAGTTCTGGTGGGAAGGATATAGCATTTGCAATTAGGTTTGAATATTGACTGTTTTTTAGTTTTGTTTGATGTAAAATAAGTAAATTCCATTGGCTGACCTTTTTGTCTGAAAATTATGGTAATCCAACAACAAAAACCTTATCTCATTGGGTAAGATGACTACAGGAATGACAACGTCATTTGGTTTTGTCAAAAGACAAAATCCTTGGAGATAATCGTTCACCATGAGATTACTCTTAAGAGCCTTCTCCATTGTCCTACTTGATTTCCTTCTCCTCCTTTTCACATGACTAAAATTCATACAATGTACTCATTTTATTATTTATTCAAATGGCCTTTTTGTACATGTCAAAATACTAGTTTATTTCCTTAATTTCTTTACTTCCAAATGGTATCAAACCTATATTTCCTTGTATAGAAATATTTTGTGTATCGTCCTTTCTTGAGTGACCACACATCCATCTTAGTATTTGAAATATTGATCCCCGAAATTTGAATTTCAAAACTTATGGTATGGAATCTCTTCCCATTTTTACTTTCCAAGTTATTTTCTTTTATTTCCTGGAGAAATAGTTGATAAATATTGAAGCTTGTATCAGTCAAGAACTAGTTTAGCCTATCTCTAACTTTCCCTTAATGACAAAGCTATTCGGGCTTAAGCATGAATAGTGAACAACCTTATACCACTCAACGCCAAAATTAAATTAAATTTTGAATAGGAGCAGTAAGGATTAAATTCATAGGACTTGGAGACCATTTAAAGGAGTGGCTCATCTTTAAACTTAAGCTTTTAAACGGTGCTTAGGAATGGTTTTATATCTTTAAACTCTTTCACATGCCGAAGTTTTGCAGATCAGATTCAATATTCTAAACTTATCTTCCTTGTGAAAAGGCCACTGTTAATTGAAAAGGGCACTGTTTCCGAACACTCGTCGCCAGTTACATATTTCTTACAATTTGATCTTCTGTGGTTTCTAGGTGTGAGGCCTTTCCAACGTACCCTAGAACGTATGACTTGGTGCATGCAGCAGGACTTTTGTCACTTGAATTCGCTCGGCAGCGCAGATGTGCGATGCTTGACGTGTTCATTGAAATTGACAGGATACTTCGGCCAGAGGTATGTAAAACATACTCTGGGGATTTAACTTTTCATTTGTGGTCCTTTACCTTTACAGTGTTTTGTTTTCTTACTCACTTCATCTGATATGTTATAAGGTATGAATATATAAAGATATATGAACATACGTGAATCCGTTTTTGTTATACAGTGATTGAGTGAGAATAACCTTTTCAAAACCTTAGCTAAACACTAAACAAAGGAAGGAGTCTCTAGATTTCACTTTGGTTGGGTTTTATTGTCATAAAGCAATGCAATAGATTCTGTTTCTTTATTAAATTAAATCATAATGGCCTGGATTTGATCATATGATCTAGTACTAACTGGAAATTAATTTGGCCAAAGATCTATTGCCAGTTTGCATAATATTGTGTGATTTATGGGCTTACTTTTGTAGCTATCTGTTTCCCTGCCAATTTTAAACCTAGTTAAGGCTTTCCTTTTTTTTTTGACAGTGACGCCAGTTTTAAAAATTGTACTATCAGCATGGTATTGTATATATATGTAGGGTATGCATGTTCATTGTGCAGTTAGTTCAATCTGCATTTAAGGACCACTAGGGTCAGCCTAGTAACCCTAATGTGATCATCAAATTAAGTGCATTCGGGAAAGCTTTAATTTTTGTTTTTCTCCTGTGGAAGCATAAAGCTAAAATGGATTCTTCTTAGGTACTAAGGGGGAAAATAGAGAATTGTTAGATTTGCAGGAGGCTATCACCAGATAGCTTAGGTACTTCCTTTTGAATGGATTGATATATTTTTAGGCCATTTGATATGGTGACAATTGGTGATGAAATTTGCAGGGTTGGATTATAATTCGTGACACAGTTCCTTTAATAGAGTCAGCCAGAGCTCTAACGAAACGGCTAAAGTGGGATGCTCGAGTTGTAGAAATTGAAAGTGACAGCGATCAGAGACTCCTGATCTGTCAGAAACCTTTCTTTAAGAAACAGGCAAATTAATTCATTAAAAGTCCAGAGGAAATTAGACCATAATATTCATATATTCATTTTCACAGTGTTCATTTATTATCATAATGCTCCACCATAGAAGGTGGGGATTGAAAATTTTGGACAGAAAAAAAAAAACCATAGAGGAAACAGTGAATTCTCGTCAATGATACCACCACAACTCCTATGTAGCCGTAAGGCATATATACATAGGACCTTGTAATTATCAAACGAGGAGCAGAGCAGAGCAGAGCGGATGAAGAAAGTATATACTGGTTGATTCAATTTTTCATGTGATATCTGATTACAGTTACACACATGATGATTTAAGATTGGCAAGATGAATGATGATAGAATAAGTTTTATATATATATATATATATATATATATATATATATATATATATATATATATATATATGTTTTGCTGTGGTGTATAAAATGATCGACGGTTAATTCCCCCATATTCCTATACAATTAATTATCTTTCTGCTCTCATTCCTGTAAAACCCCAGCAAAACCATATTTTGATAAATCTTGTCAATATTTATAACATGGAATCAAGCTCACTTTCAAGATTGGCCTGTGGAATCTTGTCAATATGATTAAAACTCTGTTATATTTCTGTGCTTGGAGAATCAGTTATATATTATCCTAGAAGACTAAAAAATTGCTTGAAGAGGCAAGGAAGTTTACTTCCTACCAAACCATTTAAAGCAGAATATGTGAAGGAGTAAAATTTTCAAGATTAATTGTATTTAAAACAGTTTGTAGTAAAAGCATTTGTAGTTTCTTTTGAATTAAAAAATTCTCATAAGTAATGAATTCCAAACAAGTTAAACTTGTTAGGTGACATTATACAAAGTGTGATCCAAGTTTTTATCTCTTTCCAAAGGTGACACGTCGGTAATATAAAAAATACGGTGCAGTGTATGCGTACTTTTCCTTTTTCTGGTTTTCAATTTCTCAGGTTAACTTCAATTATCTTTCACTTGGCTTGAAAACTGTATAAATGCCATCTTTGGTCATATTAAAGAGGTGAATTGTTTATTAACTTCATAATGTGCATGTCGGGCTATGTTATATAAACTCGCATATGTGTCTTTATTTATATATATATATATATATATATATATATATATATATATATATATATAATTTCGGTCAATAGTTAATGTAACATTTTTTTATTATAATTCAAGTTCCATCATCACAATGATTTAAAACTGAAGCACTGCGTATTAAGGATTGTTTCACTGGTGGTGCTCTAACATCAAATGAAAGGATATGTACGGTCCATCTTCCTAATTTGAAGATTAGGGTTCTCAATTAACATAAATCAGAATTAATAACTAAGAACAATATCCTGAGCATGTATATAAAATTCACATTTAATCTGGACAAAATTATCATTTTAACAAGGTAGAGACATTAAAGACAACAAGTAAAACAAAATAAGAAGAATTAAGTAAGATATTTGCATTTTTACTCCCTTATTAGAAAACTTTATTCCTTCCTCGAATTATGACACAAAGAAGTATTATATATATAAATATATAGAAGGAGTTTGACTAGAATAAAGATAGAAGTTGTTAAACTCAAGTGAAGTAAGAATTGTATATTCTGTATATACAACAAGGATTATGATGATACACAGAAAAAATGCATTGACACCAAATTAATTTATTTATGAATACTAAAACCTTTTGTGAAAGATATCTTCCTGTCCGACCTTAACTCAGTTGGTAGAGCGGAGGTCTGTAGTTGGTAATGGACATCCTTAGGTCGCTGGTTCGAATCCGGCAGGTCGGAAATGAAGTGTTTTTCAGTTTTTTAATGTCATTATATTATATAGTTACTCGTAATCATGATGCACATGTCCGACCTTAACTCAGTTGGTAGAGCGGAGGACTGTAGTTGGTAACAGATATCCTTAGGTCGCTGGTTCGAATCCGGCAGGTCGGAAATACATTTTTTTTTGTGATTATTTTTCTTAAATCAGATAATTTTGGTTCATTTAAGTATTCTTCATTTTAACATTTATGTCCGACCTTAGCTCAGTTGGTAGAGCGGAGGACTGTAGTTGTTGACAGAGATCCTTAGGTCGCTGGTTCGAATCCGGCAGGTCGGAAATTAATCTTTTTTAATATATGTTTTTTTAAATCACATACTTTTTGATCATCTATTTTTTTGTGTTAAATCGCATACTTTTTTGATCATCTAATCACCGTTGATTGCTATCCACACGTATAAAAGCGTCGATGATCAATGATTCTGGTCTCATTAAATGGCTTGGCGCTTCTCCTACTTCGTCTCCACCGTCAAATCCTCCAAAACCCTAAACCCTAACTCTTTCTCCTCCACAGCCCCATTCTCCACCTCCTTCCTTGTCACCAAAACCCCCAAAAAGTTCAAGAAAAAACGTAATCCCAAGCCCAGTCCTCGAACCACTCCTGTCCAGACCCAGCCCAACCGTATCCCCTCTCTCGAGCGCATTCTCCACCGCGACGCTCTCCTACGCTTCGTCACGCGCTCCAAGCATTTCCTCTCCGCCCAGCCGGAGCACGTCCTCCGCCTCGATGATGCCGGCAAGCTCCACCGCGAACTCGGATTCCCGCGCGGCCGCAAGGTCTCCCGCTTCCTCCAGCACCACCCCCTTCTCTTTCAAACCTACCGTCACACCGACGGCAAGTCCTGGCTCGGCTTCACCGATCTCATGGAGGACCTTCTCGCTGAGGAGAACTCCCTCATGGACGCAATGGAACTGAACCGCGTCGAGAAGGTTCGCAAACTCCTCATGATGTCCGCCCGCAACCGCATCCCCCTTAGCAAAATCCACCACCGAAGAACCCTCTTCGGCATCCCCGACGATTTCCGCGACAGGGTCGCCAAATACCCTGACTTTTTCAAAATAGCGGTTGACAGCGACGGCAAGAGGGTGCTGGAGTTGGTGAAGTGGGACCCGCTTCTCGCCGTGAGTGCTCTTGAGAGGGAGTTCGTCGTTGACGAGGATTCGGCTAAGCGGAAGTTTAGGTTTCCGGTGAAGTATGGGAAGGATTTGGATTTGGAATTGGACGATAATAGGAAGCTTAATTTGCTGAACTCGCTTCCCTTGGTGTCTCCCTATTCGGATGGGCATAGGTTTGATTTGTGGACGTTGGAAGCGGAGAAGTATAGGGTTGGGTTGATTCATGAGTTCTTGAGCTTGACTTTGGAGAAGAGAGCATCCATTCATGAGCTTGTGGAGTTCAAGGAGGAGTTTAGTTTGACGAAGCATACCTATCAGATGCTGCGGAAACAGCCTCGAGCGTTTTACTTGGCCGGGACTGAGATGAATTGGACTGTGTTCTTGAAGGATGCCTATGATGAGAATGGGGTTTTGATTGAGAAGGACCCCCAGGTAGTGTTTAATGAGAAGCTTTATAAGTATGCTCAGATCGACCAAATGGAACATGATCCCGGGGTGGAAGAGCAGCATTTGACATGATTTTTTTGAGTTAATTGCGTTGTGCTTCTTCCCAGGAAGAGAACTTTGTGCAGAGTGAGGAGAATGAAATGGGGTTGGAAGTCAAGAAAAGAAAGACTGATCGGAATTCTGAACTCTTCAATTTAAGGGTGCTCTTATCTTAAACAGAAATCAAATGACTTTTTTGATAATGGAATTGAAAATGATTAGAGTGTTTTTGACAATTTAATCTTTGCTGGTTATTGGCTTCAAGGGTCCTCTTGGACTCCAAGGAGGAATTGCAAGGATTATCTGGGTAAACAGGGTTCCAAAGTTTCAACTTTTTATCTGGGCATCGAGGTTCCATAGTTTTTGTACTGTAATTCTTCGTTAATTATTAAAAAATAAATAGTTTTCGTCTGTTATTGATTGAAAATTGTTAGGTTTGACTTCTTCTTTCAAGACTCTATCTCATCTAAATGTTAGAACCACGAGATGTATTGTGCTGACATTCCTCTTAAAATGGATACTTTTGCATTATTTTTTCTCTATCTTTTGCTTCTGCTTGAAGCAAATTGGTGTCTGTGTCCCAGCCTCCCCCAAATTGTTCCTACTCGTGGAAACAAAAACTATAGCACACTACAGGTGAATGATGTAAAAGTAGTAGTGTTTCATTAGTAACAAATCAAATAACTAAACAATGATGTTGCTTCGGAAGTTGTTTACTATTGCATACGTGACATTGTGTACCAAAAACAGCCACTGGTGTTGCACAGGTAGGCAATTATTTAAAAGTAATCTAAAGATCATAAATAGTGCCTGGAAAATGATTAATTTAATGGGTGGGTGAAATAGTCTATTAATGAAAGAAACGCTTTTTGAAACTACTACGGAAATGTTGAGCACGCAAGCATATCTAATACTCTAATGTTGAATGTTGGATTAGAAAGTTGTGATCGATTTCGACCATTTCTAGAGAAGATTCAGAAAGTAAAATTTATTTAAGGAAATCATAAGATGGAAAAAAAATGATGACTGATAAATAAAACCAGACTCGATACATTTAAATATAAAAATTTAAAAATTTAAGAGTTGAATTGAAAATAATTCAAAAGTTGTACTGAACTTTTTTCACAAGGCTAAAGATATAAAATATATATTATGTTATTAACTAATACTTAAGGTCTGCTTAACCACACCTAACAATAGGTTACTTAAAACCATAAAAATTCATTTTTAAAAAGTATTTAATTACAAAATATTATCTATAACTATATATAAAGGGGATTCCCTCTTTTGTGTCCACATTTCATAATTCCAACTTTACCCTTTATAATTTAATTATTTATTAAATTTTTAAAAATTAACGGTTATTTTTATAAGTT
>Ga0214542_1000518_pt1 | contig 70631 bp, 35 predicted proteins | sample CNSS1metaG_FD_160096 | JGI IMG/M metagenome (GOLD analysis project Ga0214542, IMG submission 160096) | Root nodule microbial communities from cowpea collected in UCLA plant growth center, Los Angeles, California, USA - CNSS1 | ecosystem: Host-associated > Plants > Roots > Nodule | place: USA...
ACCGATTCAATGATCGAATCGGTACTTGATTTAGTGACAAATTTAATTACTAATTTATTTGTAATTTAATGACAAATTTTTTGGTCACTAATGATATTTCTATTTAATTTTAACCACTTCAAACATAATTTAATAATTAGTTCTCTAAGGTATTTTTCATCTCATCATACCTTAATTATACATTTGTTTTCCTTTGTACAATTTCTTTCAATAGTCTCTCAAATTATTTCTAAAGCACACATTTGTTAGTTTTTTAATATTTTTATTTATTGTTTATTTTCATCATGTAGAAAAATATTTCGATATATTATATCTAATTATTTGTTATTTTATAACTCATTATTAATCATACTGTAATTTTTTCACTTTAATTGTATAAATAACTTTTATTTACTACAATATAAAAATTTAATTTAATTGCTATGAATATTTATTTGTCACTATCCAACATATATTGAAGTTCAAAAGATACAAAATCTATGTCAAAATTTTATTAATATGTTTATTATTTGTTCGTTGTGTCATTTTGATCAAGTGATATATTATAACTTTTATTAGTGTATAAAAAAGAGATTCATTAGAATTTAAAAAATAGAAGTAAACAAACATTTAAAATATATTTTAATTTGAATATTTGTTTTCCTTTTATATTTTTTTTTGAAATATTTTTTAATTTTATCCACTAAGTTTCATCAATGTTGTAGTTTGCAAATTTAATAAATGTCTTGGTTCTCATGAAATTTTATTTGGTATTATAATCTAAAATGTAGACAATTATAATTTATTTCAAAATATTTGATATGGAAGAAACAATCATCCTCCTAATATTGAATATTTGATAATATTATGTTTTCTTTACCGTAATTTTTTTTCTTTTATAAAAATTAATATTGAAGTAGTTAGAATACGGGTACGGGTATGGGTACGAGATTATACCCGTTACCCGGTGGGGATGGGGATGGGACAAAAGTTTGATACCCGTTGGGTTTGGGTATGGGGATGGGGATGAATTTTTTTTGCGGGGATGGGTATGGGATAGCGAAACCCGTCCCCGCCCCGCCCGTTGCCATCCCTATTAGGAAGTTGAAAAGGAAAATATTTCTTTATAGAAAGCAACATAATTTAACCACAAGAATAAAGCCCTAGTCCATCTATTATCACTCACCGCAACCGCTTATCATCAAAAGTCAAAATCCTTTACTTTCAATATTTTGTTATGAATAAATAATCTCATCGTGAATCTTCTCTTATATGCACATCGTCTAACTCTAAAATTTGACTTGGATCATGCACATATTTCGTCGATTCAAACACATGAAATATGTTATGTAGATTTTCCAAATGAGATGGTAAATCCAAATCATAAGTCTTTGGACCAATCTTCTTATGTATTTCATATGGCTCCATAACCTTCATAGTCAATTTCTGAGATTTGATAGCTCAACCAACCCATGTAGTAGGCTTTACTCCCACAAAAATATGTTTCTAATCAACATATGACTTCTGCCTACTCATAACAGCCCCATGTTCTCTTGAATCTCTCGAATTTTCTTCGTTGTCTTTTGTAACAATTATTTTCCTATTAACACTTTTTCACCATCTTGGTAAAAACACATTGGTGTTAGGCACTTCCTCCCATATAATGTCTTGTATGGTGTCGTCCCAATGCTAGCATGATATTTGTTGTTATAAGTGAACTCCACCAAATGAAGAATTTCATCCCAACTCCTAGATGGTCCAATATACAAGATCTCAACAAATCTTCTAGAGATTGGATTGGTATTTTTATTGTTCGTTTATCTAAAGGTGAAATGTAAAACTGAGTCTCAACTTTGGGCCTAATGCTTCTTATAATGTTTTCCAGAATCTAGATGTAAATTTAGGACCCCGATCAAAAATAATACTCACAAGCACCTTATGCAATCTCATTATCTCTCTAGTGTGTAGTTGGGCTATCTTAGACATAGAAATCCCTAGGTTCATCGGAAGAAAATGGGAACTTTTCATCAATCTATCAACAATCACCCACACTAAGTTGTGTCTTTTGATTATCCTAACAAGTGAGTAACAACATCCATAATTGTGCTATCCCACTTCCATTCTGGAATTTCCATTGTTGTAAAATCCTTCCTAGCATATAATATTCCACCTTAGCTTTCTAATATGTTAAGCAAGTGGACACATATTAGGTTACTTAATTCTTCATGCTCGACCACCAGAAAGCTTCTTCAAATATTGATAAATCTTGGTCATCCTAGGATGTAAACTAAGATGACTTTTATGGTCCTCGTCCATTACCATCTTCCTTAATTTTGGATTAGTTGGACACAAATTCAATATGAAAATATTAGGATTTCATTTGATTCCAATATGAAGTCTTTCACCTTATCAATCATCACGTGATTAAAAAAAAGTCTTTAGTTTATGGTCAATTTTACGTCACTCGTTGATCAACTTTGAGAAACATTAGTTATAGTAAGATACTACAACTAATTGATCTCAAGTGACCTCTATTCCAAGGTTCAGATCCTAGAATTCTACTAACAATTTAATTTCTTTAACCATTAGAGCTAACACATGTATCGTCTTTCTGCGTAAGGCATTTGCTACTACAATTGTCTTTCCTGCATGGAAGTTTAATTACAATGGTAATCTTTCAAAAACAAATCCACCTTGTTGCCTCATATTCAAATCATTCTGATTAAACAAATACTTCAAACTCATATGGTCATTGTACACCTCAAACCTTCCATCAAACAAGTAATATCTCCAATCTTCAAAGCACAAATAATTGAAGCCGAATCCAAATCATGTGTAGGATAGTTTCTATTGTGGGCTTTTAGTTTCCTTAATGCATAAGATACCACAATCTATTCCTACATAAAAACACACCATAAGCCTTGGCCGGAGGCATCACAAGAAACTTCAAAGGGTTTAGTCACATTTGGAATCACAAAATTAGGCAAATGGTAAACTTTTGCCTTAATTCTTGGAAATTATGCACCCATTGAACTGTCTAGGAAAACAGATGGTTCTTTCGAGTCAATTTAGTTAGTGGGGCTGACATTTTGGAGAATGCTTTTATGAATCTCCTATAGTATCCAGTTAGACCCACAAAGTTTCCCACTTCAGTCATGGTCTTTTTATTCTCCCACTTCAACACTACTTCAACCTTTGTAGGATCTACTGAAATTCCTCCAACATGTACTACATGCCCCCAAGAACCATACTATGTCCATCCAAAACTCACATTTTGACAACTTCGCATATAAACTCTTCTCCCTTAATACTTCCAACACAACTCTCAAATGATCTTGGGGTTCCTTTGAGATCTTGTAATAGATAAAAATGTCATCTATGAATACAACAACAAACTTATCTAGGTAAGATCAAAATATCATGTTTATGTAATCCATGAATACTGTAGGAGCATTAGTCATTCCAAAAGGCATAACCACATACTCATAATGGTCATATCGTGGTATGAAGGTCGTCTTTGGAACGTCTTCGTTTATCACCAATATTTGATGATATCCCGATGTCAAATCAATCTTTGAAAACACTACAACTTCGTGTTACTGGTTTAACAAGTCATCTATTCAATGTTGACAAAAAGAAGAAGATGGACATCTTCCTCCAATAAAGGAGTTTTGATGATGATGACTTATGAAGAAGTATGGAAGACTTGATGATGATGCATGGAAAAATGTTGAAGACTTAAAAGAATGCCTCGATTCAAGAGATTAGTTGTTTAAAGTCTTGTAATATGTGAGATAGTTAAATTAGTAGGTCAAGAGTCAAAAGGCAGAACCCAAACAGCAGAGCACTAAGAGATAGTCTTATTTTTACAAACGCACCGTGATAATCGATTATCACTTATGATAATCGATTATCATAAGTTTTCTTTTAAATTTTTCAGAAACTGCTCTGGAATAATCAATTATTTCAGAAGATAATCGATTATCAGCGCGAAACAATGTTTTTCAGAAACTACTATGGAATAATTGATTATCATAGATTATCACTTATGATAATCGATTATCTGTGGCAGTTGTGACTTAACTTTTCATATTCTTAACCTAATTCCTAAATAAGCTTCTATAAATAGAGTTGTAGGCTTTCATTGTAAAAAAGACAGAAGTTAGAGAAGTTTGAGTACTTGAGAACTCTCTGTGGGAAGGCTTTGAAAAACCTAGTGTGGGTAGAGCGATAACTTTCATCAAGTGGGATCTTGAGTGATTGAGTGTTGCTGCTGTTGCTAGTGATTTAGTTAATCTCGTTTTTGAAAGATTAACAACTGGACGTAGGGTCTTTTGATCCGAACTAGTATAAATACTTTGTGCAATTTTCTCTTCTCTACTCTCTTTGTTTTATTGTGTTTATTAAAATAAAGGAAAGAATTTTAATTGATCTTTGATATTAAAAGGGAAAATATTAAAAGCATAATTTTTATTAAGAACCCAATTCACCCTCCTCTTGGTTTTTGTCCAAATGCCAAACATTCTGCTGCGCGATACCAACATTCAAGACAAAGGATATTTATTTTTAATGGTCAAGTTATTTAATAGGCGATAGTCCACAGATAACCTGGAACTTCCATCTTTCTTTTTCACTAGTAATATTGATGCACCCCATATAGGTACACTAGGTTTGATAAATTTCTTCTCCAACAAATCCTTTATTTATTTCTTCAACTTTGTCCATTAAACCAATGTCATTCCTAAAGCATGATCATTTACAAATTCCACTTGTTGCCTAGGAGGTAACTCAAAGACCTCATATGGAAAGACTTCCAAGAACTCATGTACTACTGGAATGCTCTCCACAGGTTTATCCTTTGTCACCACCATATAAGTCAAAATCATGAAATACTAGGCCTCATTCATCAATTCATTTATAATTTGTTGCACTAAAGTCATCTCCATTTCTCTTAGGTCAGAGAACACAAGTCACTTTTGGCCACAATCGATTAAAATGTTATTGGCTGATAGCCAATCCATCCCAAGATCACATTCAGAGCCTTCAAAGGTAAATTTATTGGATTCACCTTAAACTTATGTTTGTATACTAGTTGTTAGGTTGTTACAATCAACTTAAAAGGTAGATCATGAATAAGCATATTCATTATTGCTACACAGTCTTCAATTATGAAAAAATACTCTTAAGAAACATAGATAAATACATAAACCTTATATCGGTCATCTTCACTTCCTCTAACCCTCTTGATATGGAAGAAGTCATACCAGAAGTGGCAAGAGTCTACTTCTAAGGACAATCTCTAGCCTTGTGACCAATCTTCTAGCAAAGGAAACAAATATTAGAGAATGTAGTCTGAGAAGGTGTTCACTGGTCTATATGAGACTTGTAATGTGGGCCTCCACATTGAAACATGATATTCCTAGTTGTTATCTTTACGATTGTTGGTTACTGCTACCGCCACTTCGATTCTTTGATTGTCGGGGTCAGGAAGATGGCTTCCTCTTGTCAATTTTTGCATTTTCCACTGGAAAACCCATTGGAATGGCACCTAAACACACTAATATTGTTAGTTTGCGACCTCTCAATTTTCTTAGCCTTGTCGACTAAGACTGAGAACTCCCTGCTAGATAGAGGTACCCAAACCCTCTTCGAACTTCTTAAATCTCAAAACCTATCAAAACTGGAGTGTAAAACCTGGTCAAGTGCTCAAATTTGGTGACATATTCATGCATTGTAAGTGTGCATTATCTAGAAATCTCCTCTTGGAGATCTCCTAGTCATGTACTTCTCCTTAAATAATTTGATGTACCCATCCACAAGAACTTTTTCTACTCACACAAAAAAGGTCGAAAAGGTAACCTTTTTATACTTATGGCAAAGTGTAGCACTAAAGATTTTCTCTATCTCTTGCAACCACTACTCAATTGTGTTGGGCCTTGTACTACCACTAAATTTAGGAGGATTGTGTGTTATAAATTTAGTCGATCTCATTTGCTAGTCTAAACTTGACCAATAGAGGAAGTTGCCACAAAGGACCTAAGAGTCCCCCACCGGTGGAATACAACCTGCTATTATTGTGCAACCACAACAATCTATTGTTGCATGACTATTACCATCATTTCCATAGCCCTAGCTAAACTATCCACGTCCGCAGGTGGAGAAAATCATGTAGGTGGTGTAATGTCCCTACCTTTAAATAATCATATTATTTACTATTACTTTGAAAATAAAAATTAAAAAATCTTATATTTTATTTCTCTAAATAAAATTATATTAAAACATATTTTATATTCTATCTAGATAAAGTCAGACATTAAAAAAAAAATCAAGTAATTTTTAAGAAACATCTAGACTAAATAAATAATATATAATAACATATTTTAAAAGAAAAACAAATATATATATATATATATATATATATATATTAATTCTAAAAATTATTATTTAAAGAAACTTTATAAGATAAGAAGAAAAGAAGAAAACAGAGGAATATTTTGTGTGATTTGATTGAATACTTTATTGTGTTGCAATTTATAGAAATGTGTATATTATAAACGAGATATTACAATAGTTATTACGTGTATACAACTAGATATACCATCATCAAATAAATTTTCTTTATGTATAAAAAATATACATATTTTATAAATTATATGTCAATTTGTTTATAAAATAAAAAAACCCGGAAGTTATATCTCATAGATGATTAGCATGAAACACATGAGCATGGAAACAGGTTTTTAAGACATATCAATACAACTTTTGTTTGCATATTTGTTTCCACAAGAAACCAAACATGTTTAAATAAAAAAAAGAAAAGGATTAACATATTGTTTACATTCCAGAATACCCTTATGAAAAAGAAAGTGCACTTGAGTTACCTTGGGGCATTAAACATCAATATCCAACATATTTGGTGCAGGAAAAATATATGTATCTTGGTCAAACTATAATAGAATAATAGATGGATCACAAAGTATGATAAGTTTTGGATCAACATTACCAATAACTTGTGTAAAAAATTCTTTACGATATCATTTCAATTTTACTTTTTATAATATAATTATTTATTAAATTTTTAATAATTAATAGTTATTTTTAAATCTTTTCTTTGTTTCTTATTCATCAAAATTTTTTTTTATTCAATTTATTTTATTTTCAATAAATATAAATTTATTTTATATATTAACAATAACATTATAATATCATCACCAACTAATATAATATCATGCATATTTAGAAAATACATACATACAAACACATGTTTATGTTAAAAAAAAAACACTAACAACAAAACATAAACTCATTCATATATATATATATATATATATATATATATATATATATATATATATATATATAATATCTTTTAATTTATTGCGAAGTCTATTAACAAAGACATTCACTCATATTCCAAACATACTATATTCATTCATTTGAATGTGTCAATGATTTTAATAAGTTCATATTTATTTCATTATAACATAGAAGTTATCAATTACTAGTGAAAATTTATTTTTAAATTAAGACTAATATCATAAATATGTTTCTTCTTTCATTAATTAATTTTATGAGTAATTTTAAAATATTTTTTTGTATATTAAAGTTAACAAATTTAAGTATATTTATTAGTTTATATATATGGTACGACTTTATGCATTGGTCGGTTGATAGACCTAAAAGAAAATACAACAGGACCCAATTTTAAAGTCAAACATATAAGGCTGAAATCAAACCTTGGAAAAGTCCATTTTCTACCTAAATCTACCTGCTCAATCTTATACTTCAGAAAAGAAAGAAAAAGGATAAAACAATTTGATAAATAGAGGGAAAATATTTGAAAGGAAAAAAAATGTGGAGAAATTGCTTTTTCGGATGAGTTAAAAGAGAAAGAGAAGAAATGAATCAACTATATTAAAATACAATTAAAATTATTATACTTTAAGAGTAAATCACGTTAATTGTCTCGAAGATACTTACATTATAAAAATATTTTTCCAGTTTTTAACCATAAGTACAAGATACAGTGTTAAAAAAATGGAGTGATAAAAGCAGAAATAAATTATAAACTATATTTTAAAGATGTTAAATCTAATTTTGCTCTTCGTTTTAAAATGGATATAACTAAGCTTTTATAACAAAGAGCGTAAAACAACTTTTTTAATCAATCAAAAAGGTATATGAAATAGACTTTAATATAAAAGAGTAAGAATAATATAGAAAGATAAACACATAAAAGGGGTTTATATTTGTTCGATTTCTTGGAATCCACATACAGTTTTCCATAACAAATATATTTAGAGAGTTTTTTTCATTATGTCTCAAAGATTTACAAGATTAACAAAGCACTTAGAAAATCTTAACTCTAAATCAAGAAAAAAAAAACTTATGCAAGGCTATACACACACTTGCACCAAACACAATTACATTCACAATGATTTTTAGATAAAAAAAGACAAATTCAAAATTCAATAATCAGATTGAATACACTTGTTCAATCAGATTTCCTTTCATCTTGTCAAGCCAATATCTATGTGATTAATTCCAATCTTGATTGAACTTCAATTGTTTCCTACATTGTGTTCCAAGAAGACTTTCTCTGAATCTTTTCCATAAATGAATTGCTCAATTTTGTGAAGACAGAATTCTTCCAGATTTTATGTTCAAATAACAGTTCTGAGAAATTTAACTGATTCTATTATTAACCTAATTGATTAGGTATCTAATCTATTAGATTATTATCCTAATTGATTAGTACATCAATTTTTCATACTCCTTTTAAATTTTTGTGCCATATTAATTCATAATAGACTATGCATAGGTTAATACTCTAATGAGTTCTAGTTTGACCTAATTCTAAATACATCTTTCATATCACTTGGACATCATAAAAAATAACAACTTGATCTTCTTTGACAAAATTATTTATAACAAAGTAGTTTTCTGAAGGATTTATTATAAAATTATTTAGTTTTTAAGATATATATATATATATATATATATATATATATATATATATATATATATATTAACTAGAATGTGTGTAATCTCAAATAAATCAATGTATATCAAAACAAATATGTCTTAATTATTTTTAAACAATTTTGGTAAAAAAAAGTTTTAATTAAAAGGATATCTCCAAAGTTTTTATTTGAAATAAATTTAGTTGTGTTTTTATCACTTAACTATCATATGTTTACTAAATTATATATGTTAAATTTCTAATTAAACAAAAGCGTGTAGTAAAAAATGGGTTAAGTACGTTTTTAGTATCGGAATTTACATGCAAAATTAAAATTCATCCATCTTTCAAACTTTGATACATTTTTTTCTTCAAACTTTAAAAATGAACGGATATAGTCTTTTTAATCTAGCAACGATAATTTTGGGGGCTTGTTAAATGGCGTTCCAGATTAACATTTGAATTGGAACGTGTGAAAACAACAAATAATCCTAAAACTGTTTGATACATAAAAAGAAGTTAATGCAGTTGGGTTAGGAGGGGATAGGGACGGATTCCAATTTTGCATCTATTAAGGACTAAACATATTTAACCCTAAACAATAAATAAATAAATCCAATCGACTTCATTTTATAATAAACTTTGTAACATCTCATTTTAGTAGCTTAAAACTAATAAAATAGGATGTTTCATTATAATATTTAAATTAGGTAAACTAGTGTATAAAGTATATTAATGCAGTCTTACAAAAAAATAGGACTATGAAAATATATCATTTATACAAACCAACTAAACCAACAAGCTCTAAACATAAATTAACCACTACTAAAGATCCTCAAAACTTTTACCTACTCTAATTGATATCTCCTCATCCTCTAGAAGTGCCTCTAAGCGAACAAGATCACACACATGTTTTTGATCAGACTCTCTAGAACTCGATTTCTCCGGATAAGTTCAACTTAAGTAGAACTAGGGACATTATGCACTTGTGGTAGTGGAACAACTCGCCTACCCAAGCTACCTGCACATGGTAAATCATTTTTACTGTCATAGAGCCCCGTGGCCGTTCTCATGATAGGACCTCATGTCAGTCTTACTACTTAATCATTCTCCTCTACATAAGTATGAATGACTAGTAAAGTTTCGGGACTAACTCCCCAAGATATAGCAGTTCTATCCTTAGTGCACACCCTAAAAATTTAAGCATTCAATGGAATTCCCTCCCTAGGAATACCCTCACATTTATCATATATGGAAAACTTTATTTTCTAGGGTTTTACAAACTTTGTTACTGTTCGATAAGAAATTTAAAACATCAATAAATATATGGAAAAATAAAATAAAATGGTGATAAAATGTGCAGAAAAAATATAAAATTAAGCGTTCAAAATATGATTGCTTAAAATAAATAAATATGATTGCAAGAGAACATCAATGAATTAAAAGGTTAAAATGGACTAAGCCCAAACAATAAAGAGAATGAAAAAAAAAAAATAGAGTAAGTCACCTTTATGAAAGCGACAAGAAAGGATTAAGTAATAAGTAAGACAGTTGCTCTTTGCACCCTATGCGATTTCTTCCTGCACGAAAAGTTCAAAAGTGCTTACACAATTTAGAAAATATTTTTAAATTTGAAACATATTTTCAGGTTTATCATCTATCTAATATTTAGAGATATATTTTAAATTACATAATTCAAAAACATAGTTTTACATAATTTATTATAATTCCAAATTTTGAAATATATTTCAAATTTCTAAATTACAATGTAATTTTGAATTAGAAATACATTTTAAATTATATAATTCATAATATATTTTTAGATTATGTAATGTGAAAATATATTTCCAATTATATAATTGATAAGATATTTTTGAATTACATAGAATATTCTCTAAATTGTACAGTGTAAAATACATTCTAGATTAAAATATTTTCTAAATTATACAATCAAAAATATAGTTATTGAGATACATTTTTTGAATTATCCATTAATTTAGAATAGAATTTTGGATTATGTAATGTAGAAGATTTTTTACTCATGGACAATTGGAACTTTTCTCACTAAACAAAGGTATGGAGGTGCTAAGAGAAATTACCACTAAACAAACGTTTTATGCAAAACAAAACGGAAGGCGTCTACTATTTACACTCCCCATTTTTCTATGTACATTTCCTTTTTAGTTTCTTTTATTTAAAATAACATCTTTATTCCTATTTTTAATATTCTCTTCAAAATACCTTAATCTCTTTTGCAATGCACTTTCATGCATGTTATGTTCTCTTTTATGCTTTTAGTTCCTCAAATAATGCTTTGATACCACCACATTATCCCTTCTTTTTATTGGATACGTCTTTTCAGAAAATACTTTTAAAAACAAGTTTTTGTTTTCTAAATATATTAAAAATTATTTTATTAAATAGGGTTGATTTGCATATTTATTAAAAATAAAATCTTGCAATGTTAAGAAAATACGAGTATATTTTAAAATAGAAGAGAAGAAAAGGTTTTGGGAAATATTTTTCAAACGCTCTATTTGTCATGAAATGTATTATCATAAACACGTCTTTGTTTTTTTGTTTAATAATTTTAAAATTATAGTCTAGAACAGTTCTTTTATCTTAAATATCCTGAAAACTACTTTTAAAAATTTTAAGAAACTAATTGTGCTCTGAAAAATACTTTTCAGAATGTTACAAAAAAAATGTGTTAAAAAATTGTGTCGATAAAAATAATACATTTTAAAAAATTTTAAATCATCTAGGATAAATAATGAAATGAGTGATAGTAGTTATATAATAGACTTAAAGTCCATGATGCTTAAATGCTCAAAGTTAAAAGTACTTTAAAATTGTATTTGACTTTTTTATACTCTTGTAGTAGAGTGTTGTAAGTTTTGGTTAAATTTTTACTTTGGGAAATATGGGTATATTTGAGGTTAAAAGGCATAGGAAAGTGGTCTACGTTGTACAAATTTTCAATAATGTTATTATTTGGTCGTCATAAAAAAACAATCATGTTTTTTTTTCTTGGATTTTGAAGTTTTCATGTTTTATTGTTGTGTTGATTATTTTTATCTTATTTTTCTATTAGCAGGGTAATTCTCGGGGTAAAAGCATAAAGACTTTAATGTTCTTCATGGCGTTTTTTCTCATGAGCATGGTATCAGAGTTTATAGTTCAGTCAGATATTCTTAGTATGTTCTATATTTACAGCTTAGTCTGGTCTGTCACACTAAAAAAGATTAATTCTTTGATGTTGGAGAATAATCCTTGGTTGTTGAAGTTGCAACAAATTTGCAAGTTTTGTCAAATGTGACCTAGATAAATTTGATGGAAGAATCAATTTTGGCTTGTGACAATCTCAAGTCAAAGGTGTGTTGATACAATCTAGATTACACAAGGCGTTGAAAGAAACGCAAACATTGACTAATATTGATGCAATGTGTGTGATGTTTATACATGAGCATTGATTAGCATTAATGCAGGTGTGCAGTGAAAGAAAATTCTTTAAATGGTTTAATTTCAAGTGAATAGGTTATTATGCACAAACATTGACTAACATTGGTGCAAGGTGTATGATAATTATACATGGGCATTGATTAGTATTTTTGCAAGTGTGGAGTGAAAGGAAATTTTTGAAATGGTTTAATTCCAAGTGAGTATAGTCTTTATGGTGGAGTATGGATTATTGTTTGTGTAGGAAACGAAGATAAAAAGAAATATTTATTTATTTTAATCATGGTGACGATTGTTGGGTTGTTTTCAAACAACAATTGTAGATTTTTCTTCAATTTTGAAACTTTTAAGTATATAAACATTGATGTTCTTTGTGTCATTTTTTTTTCAAAAAATATCTTTCAAAATTTAAATAGAGAAACTAGTATTTTAGGAACTAATAGAAATATTTATTTATATTTGAGAATATATTTTTTAAACACAATGTTATACAAAAATGAAAAGAATGTCCTAAAAGGTACTTTATGAATCTAAACAAGTTTACATAAAAAAAATACTTTCTTGATTGTTAAAGAGTGTTTTGAAAAATATTTTTCAAAATATTTGTTTTCTCTTTTCGGTTTTGAATACAATTTTTTGGAATACTTTTTATTTTCTTAACATTTCAGAAAACATTTTTCGAAATACACATTCATTACTTTTTTTAACACTCTTGAAAATATTTTCCAAAACATGAAACAGCAAGAAGAAAATAAGGATAATCACGTCATTTTAAAGGAAAGAAACAAAAAGAGAGTTCAAATAGAAAAATCTTAAGAAAAATAACAATGCGAAACAAATATGATATAAAAATTAAGAGACGTGTATAATGGGGCTTGATCCAAAATATTCATGAAAAGAAAAAGAAAAAAAAGGAGAAATATCGTTTTACAACCTTTATTGATTTTTCTTTGCACCTCTTTCAGTTTTATATTTTTTAAATATAATTCCTTAAACCTAATATTCACCGGATACTTCTGAAAGATTTGAAGATGCAACGGCGAAAAATATTTTCACGAAATTATAATTTTTAATTTCTTTTAATTTTAATATATGATTTTGTTTTTTTCTTTCGGCTATTTTAGTCTCAAAATTTTAAGAAAATATATTTATGTTCATTTTATTTTTACCTAATTGAACCTTAAACATAATATTCATGTAAGGTACCTAACAAATAATTTAACTGATAAAAATGTAAAAAATGTATCTACTATAAACAAAAGAACATAACATTAAAAATTAAAAATTGGACAAAAAGTTATTGGTTTTTTTAAATCCAACGAATATTACAAAAAAATATCTTATTAACAATCAATTTTAGTGACAAAAAGCTATTAGTCGTTAAATTGATCATTAGAGACCAATTTAGAAACAAATTTCTTTGGTAACAAAAATCTGGATAGCTAATATTTAGTAACTAATTTCCTTTGCTAGTTAAATTTTAAAAGTCAAATTAGGGAATCAATTATAATTTTTTATTCATGGCTATTTTAATAATTAATAATTTTTTTTAAATTGATTACTGCATTGACTAATAACTTTTTATTACTAAAATAAATTCTTAATAACACATTTTAGAGTTTAGGGTTTAGGGTTTAGGATTTAATGACAATTCATCATTCTATTTATTTCTTATATATTTAACACTTGTTTTTTTAAATATCACTTGAAGAAATACATTATGTATTAGTTAAAAAAAAAGTGTTAACTCAAAATTAAAAAAAAAAGGATGATATCATCCAAATAAATTACTAGAAAAAAAAAGAGAAAAAAGAATATATTCATCTTTATGTGTGTTGTGTTTTAGCTCAAATAGAGTGATAGTGTTCTAAATTCTTTGATTGATAATTTTGTTTGGTGGACACCCCTTCTTTTAGGATAATATCCTAAACTTTAATATGTGTGATCTTTAGAAGAGCTTTGGCATGTTCCTACAAAGTTGCAAGTATATATACCATTCTAGCATCTTATTAAATACCATTGCCACATTCAATGTAAAGAACAATGCAATTCCATGGAATGATAATCAGTTTACAATATGAAGAAAGAAAGAAAAAATCTTATTTCAATCTCTTATATAAGTAAAATTGGAAATAAAAATGTTATACAGGAATGTTCAAATATATTTAAGGTTAAATATGTATTTTTTTACTTCTAAATTATTATAAAAATTGTGTTTTATATACAAAATAAATTATAAAATATTTTGTTTTCCATCTTATAAAATTCATGCAAAATATCTTCCGGCAAACGACATATATTATAGTCTTGAGTTTCGTTTCTCAAAAAATATACTTCACGTATTGTTTGTTGAAAAAAATATTTTAATCACTTTCATAAAGTGTAAAGTCTAAATATTTTATAATTTAGTTTAAGATGAAACACAATTTTTTTTATAATAATTTGGAGAAAAAAGTTATATTTAATCCTATATTTAAAAAGTAAGAGGAATTTATGTTTGCTACAATTTTTAAAAATATAAAGAAGACACTAGTTTGTTTTACTTAAAAAATATTTTTTTAAATGTGAGAAATGTAACGTCCTAATTTCAGCAGCTTAAAGTTAATAAAAATAGGGAGTTTCATCATAGTTCCAAACCAGATAATTCAGTGTACAAAATATATTAATACAGTCTTACAAAAGATATGACTATAAAATTATATCGCTTATACACTTAAACTAAACTAATAAACTCTATACTTAAACTGACCACTACTAAAGCTCCCACTGGAACCTCCTCCTCAACAAGAAAAACGATGGCTCTTTATCCTCCAGAAGTGCCTTTGATACTGCAACCACATATGCTCCCACCAAATATGTGATCATCGCAAGAGGAAACATACAACACAAGACAAGAACACAAAAAGCAAGGGTAAGCTAATCTATTTAAAGGAATCATGCAGTTCAATTATAAACAGAAACCATGCAATCTTTCTCATTATCACCAGAATCATATAGACCACCACAACACATATACATGACTCTAGACTCAATATTCGGATTATGTAAGCGACATTGGATCTTTTGGTGGCTTGCACCTGTGACGGTTCCCAAACTCTGCAGAGTTTGGCCTCAAGGGGTTATCACCCAACCACTCCCAAGGTAAGTCCCCTTCGCGTCTATGACGGATCGGGTCCATAGACTAGGACCTCCTGCTACTGCTCCTGACATAAACCATTATACTTTATATGAGTCTTAATGGTTATAGGAGCGTCAGAATACCACCAAAATGAGTCCTCATGTCCTTACATTCACTAAAACCTTCGTCTTTAGAATTTCCCTTGAAATCCTAATCCAATCACATTCTTTAACGAACCAAATTCACACAATTCCATCACGTATGTTATCATTCATAAAACTCAAGTACATAATAGACAAACATCACATCAATTCATTTAGTATAGCTTCATTTAATCTAAAACAGAGAAGTAATCAAATTCTGCAGTGGAACTCGCTCAAGCTAGAGAATCTCGCCTAGGCTAGAGGGTGATCTCGCTTAGGCAAGCTGCTCTCGCCTGGGCGAGACCTCTTACAGTGGGCAACTCAAAAATCTGAGCGACTTCCTGCTCAGGCTAAGCTGGTTCGCTTAGACGAGAGGATCTCTCGCTCAAGCGACCCCAGCTCGCCTAGGCGAGACCTCGCGCAGTGACATATGTGACTCTCTGATACTTTCGCTCAGGCGAGAGCTGCTCGCCTGGGTGAAATTATCAGGATTTCAATATGTTCTTCACATGCAGAGCTACGAATTTCATACCAAAACCCAATTTCACACAACAAGTAGTTCCAAGCATCCATTAAACACAAAATCATGTAATCTAAGTACTCAAAGACACTTTATACACGAAAATTGAGTAAAGAGTTAGCTTCCCTTACCTGTTATCCTGTTTAGACAATTTTATAAACGTCAACGCCTTAAAAACGTCGACACCTCTAACTCCACAGGATCCTCTATCTACACATAGAAACATCACAAGAACGATCAGGACATACCATTATGATCACTGACCAGCAGAGACTCATACTGATGATTAAAACGTCGCATACAAGCGGAAAAGGGCTTGCATGCAACAGAAAACAAAAAAAGACTAAAAAGAGAGCGGAAACTCAACTTACGCGAATGGAGAAACTGATCGGTCCAATTTGAAGAGCTCGCCGAGAGGATCAATCCTACGGACTCAGTTCTTCAATCAGACGACCAGAGAGACGGAACCTCTAGAGAGAAGTCAGAAAACTCTAGAAAAGTGGTTTCTAGAGAGATGGCGTGTTTTAAAATAATGAAACTCGTTTATAACAATTCTATTTATACTAAAACCTTTTAATATTAAAATAATCGAATCTCACTATTTTTAAACCACTATCACTTTTAAAACGTCATTTTCTAGGGTCTTACAAGAAACGATTCCATATCTCCTAATAAAAGATTCTAACTAGAATTAACAACTCAGTTTACACTTGTATAATTTGAATTCAAATATAAGCAAGGAAGGACTTACATGAAATAATAGGAATTAAAAGTTATATATACACTATATTACTATCGACCCAAATATGAATACAAAAGTTACCACGAAAGTGAACTTAAAAGCCTTCGGTTAATTGTAGATTTTATACTTTAATGAATCTTTTATTTTATTTTCATGTTCGATTTAAATAAGGTCATTTTAGAATAAAAGTGAAACATCTTATTTAATAGTGTAATATTATTAAATAAAACTTCACATAATTGATAATCCATAAGGAGTTAGAGACATGCACATAACTATACTATTATTATTATTTAAAATAACTATACTAACATATAACATGTTTTACATCAACCTACTTTGAGGAACTAAAAGTTAACCACATAATTACAACCACTTTCAAAAGCTAAACTTAGCTCTCACAATCCTATATCTATACAATTGCATTAAATCTTCCTTCTAAAGTAAACATACACATATTCTCATTTGCTCACACCAATAAAGGTGATCATTGCAAAAGAAGAACAACAAACACAAGAAGCACAAGTATAAGAGATGGTAAGCTAGTTTATAAAAAAAATAAACATACAACAATTAAATTAATTTCATCATAAAATAGTGTATTTCCAACATTCATAGAAAAAAAAAACATACAATTACAAACTCTCTAGACTCAATTATCTGGATCTAGGCATTAATGTATGATTCTTGGTGGTTTTTGCACTTGTGGTGGTAAAAAAATATTTCTCTACCTGAGCTAACACACAATGGCAGTTCGTTTAACTGTCATAAGAACCCCGTGACTATTCTTAATGACACGACCTCATGTCCCTCTTACCACATAACTCATTCTACTATACACGAGTCTTAAATGAGTATTAGAGTATCATGATATACCACTAGTACTGACTCCTTACATCAATGCATACACTAAAGGAATGTCACCATATAATCTCCCTATAAGATTCATGAAATTACTCCAAACTCATACTTTCATCCACAAACATAATTCCACATCAAATTCCAAATACCAAACAATCACTCATATTTGTATTCATCCATACTAAGTAATATCATGTTCGTGATCAATTACAATCATCATATATTTCCATACATGATCATATCCATTAACAAGCCAATCATCATCATCATCATCATCACAATTTCATACAAAATTATACACATTACTATTCATCAATGAATCCATCAACAATTCTATAAACAACCATATACCTTCTTTTATTCTAAGATCAAACCAAAACCACAAATAAGAAATACTTTTCACAAAGGAGAAACCTAAAAATATGACAAACATAAAAGACTAACTTTTCTAAAAGACCTCTAGTAAAAGGTCCTACTAGTCAAAGTAACAATTCATGTATCTAGGACTTGCTATCAAAATTTTAACTCAATCCGGCGGTTAAGGAAATGAGAATCCCATTTTTCCCAAGATGATGTAGACCAGAAAAGAAGGGTGGCGCCTGACGCTGGAAAAGCGGAACCTAGCGCTATAACCCCCTAGAACCCACTGATTTGAGTATGCCCAAAGGTCCAAAAGTGGCGCCACCGCCCGCAAGTTAGTGGCTACTATCTAAGTGGCTCTTGGTGGCACTACAACAATGCCCGACAACATCAAAAACCTCAAACTTCACATTTTAAGTTTGATTTGTGTAACTAAGAGCCAATTCTCAATGTTTAAACATTTCAATGATCACAAGTTTCATGTTCCTTAGCTCAACTAGTGTCATATTACCCAATTCAAATCTCATAGAGGCATTCTAGATAACTCATCAATCAATTTTAAGTTTTTCACAAACTCAATACACATTAACCATGATTATGCACATATTCACAAATAATACACAATTAAATCATCCATTTAACATCTTAAACCTCTAATTTAACACTCAAAAGTTAGTATGAGACACATTTGATATGTCAAAAAATTCAACGTAATTTAACTGAAAGGAATATATCCATTTATTTTTAAAATTTAGAGACTAAAACAAGGATACTTTTCTATTTCGAATTAAAATTGAGGGATGAAAGTATATTTAATCCTATTATAAATAAAAGTTAAACTAATGTTATTATATTTATATTTATTAAAACTTTTATTTTTAGATTTTGTCATAAATGGTGATACTGAATTACTACAAACTCTAAGTAATACCTAAAAATTTAAAGAAGAAATGGAACATTTGTATTGAAATTTGATGAATATAATGAAGTGTATCTAAGAGCCATAGAAGTGGTAGCGAAGAAAGTGAAGGCAAATGATGTATAAGACACATTTTGGCCATTCCATGTTTGTTTGGTTGGGAACTTCCATCATATCCATATGCTCATTTATTAAGGGCTAGCTGCAGGCTCTGACATTTTATATCTAAGTAATACCCATAGGGGCTTCTCCCTGCACCTCCAACACTTCTTCTGTACCCCCAAAAAAGACCATTATACCTTTACTTATCAGAGTGGTGAAAGTCGTTAGGACGCAGTAAATTTCATTTACTGCGTCACCAACCTCCTACACCCCTAACTATTTTTTGTGCTCGCGCGTTTTGTTTCTTCTCCAGTGCTTTCTTTTAAAATTTTGCCCTCATTCTCTTCTGGTCCGTGGTCCCTGAAATTTTCCGTTTCATAAACTATATAACGCATTTCAAACTTTTACCAAACGGAATAGAAAAGCTGTTTCACTGGGAAAATCAAAATTTATGGGAAACGGATTACAGAATCCGTTTCATACACTGTGAAACGGATTGTGTAATCCGTTTCATAAAAAAATTTGCAAATTTTTTTATGAAACGGATTACACAATTCGTTTAATTGTGCCCTCTGTCATCTTCATAAATTTACTCCCTGACACCCAATAGTTTATTCAAAATGTGGTCAATTCCTAGGTAACATTCTTCTATGATTACTATTGTACTATCTTCAACTTCTTGAATTATTATGAGGTTCAGCTCAGGTGGTCCAAACTCCATCATGAGCACACTGATTTGTTTCAATATAAAACTCGTTAGATAATGTTGCTAAACTTTAATCAATCTTTGCAAACAACTCTAAATTTTGTAAGTAAAAACACACTGATTATAAAGACAAATGGTTGCGATCCCTCTGTGCTACCATAGTCACGAGAGATAGGAAGGTGTGATAGTTCTGTAACCACCATGCAGTGTTCACAGAGCCAATCAAACAATGGTGAATCTGTAGAAGACATGCAACAATAATGGAGAATAATTAATCAAGGGAGATTTTTTTCTTATATTATATGATATAGACCAACATTAATCGTAAACAATATATTTCATGTCTGTAGACATTCCTTATATATCCTGACCCCGATTATATTGCATGATTTGGCTTTTGAAAACTAACAAGAAAATTTTAAAATAAAACACTTGAATTGTAATTTATTATGGGAAACAGATTACAGAATCCGTTTCATACACTGTCAAACGGATTGTGTAATCCGTTTCACAGTGTATGAAACGGATTGTGTAATCCGTTTCATAAAAAAATTTGCAAATTTTTTTATGAAACGGATTACACAATCCGTTTCACAGTGTATGAAACGGATTCTGTAATCCGTTTCCCATAAATTTTGATTTTCCCGGTTAAACGGCTTTTCTATTCCGTTTGGTAAAAGTTTGAAACGTGTTATATAGTTTATGAAACGGAAAATTTCAGGGACCACGAACCAGAAGAGAATGAGGGCAAAATTTTAAAAGAAAGCACTGGAGAAGAAACGAAATGTGCGAGCACAAAAAATAGTTGGGGTGTAGGAGGTTGGTGACGCAGTAAATGAAATTTACTGCGTCCTAACGACTTTCACCACTCTGATAAGTAAGGGTATAAGGGTTTTTTTTTTTGGATACAGAAGAAGTGTTGGAGGTGCAAGGAGAAGCCCCCATACCCATAGTAGATTATGGGTCACAACAAAATCATTGGGAAGACACAAGGGACAAGGGGGACCTAAGGGTCTTAAACACATTAGGCAAATGGCCCCACCTATTTTTTTGATTAGGGTTTACAATTATTTGCTACCTTTGGAGAAAACTATTAATTAATCACTCAAATGAAAAAAAAATGGAGAAAGTTTTTATTGTATTTTTGTATTTTTATTTTTTTTATAAGTTTGGTTAGGTGCTTTGTACTTTTACTTATATTATTTTATGAATTGTTTAATGTGAATAGTAAATAATAGATAAATTTAAAATACTATTTATCAAATTTTAAAATAATATAATAATATTATTATGATTTTTTTTTTAATTTTTTATCATATGATGGTATAATTTAGTAATATTATTTAAATGATATAATTTAAAAAAAATAGAAAAATATTTTGCTATTCATCCTCGAGAATCAAGTTGACTATTTGAAGTGTAAAACGTGTTTTTTTTAAGGTTAAATATATTTTGATCTTGAAATTTGGTGTAAAATTATAGTTTGTCTATGTTTGAAATTTTGATATATTTAGTCTCCAAACTTTAAAAATGTATCAATAAAATCTTTTTAATCCAATTATGTTAAACTTTTTTTAGGCGTTAAATGTGTTTCTCAATTGATATTGAAACGGAAATGTGTCAAATGATATAAACACTTCAAATACTAATATGAAATGCATCTAAACGTATAAAAAAAAATTAACGTAATCTGGTTAAAAAAACTATATTAATTCATTTTCAAAATTTAGAATTAAAATATATTAAAATTTTAAACAAAAATGAATTCCACTTTCACGTCAAATTTCTAATACAAAAATTTATTTAACATTTTATATTGTTGAAGAACAAGGAAATTTAGGTTTTAAATAAGAAAAAAAGGAAGTCTTCCTTTAAAATTAATTGTATCATTCAATTATTATTATTATTATTATCATTATTATTTCATGATGTTTTCATACATTTTTTTAATTCTTGCGATTCATCTGATTTGTTAATTTTCCAATATAATGAATATGTTTTGACAAAGTTTTTCCCAAACAAACTTTGTTTGAATCTTGTTATCTTCTATTGTTTCACAACATTGACATTTTATAAATTTAACAAATCAATACCTATAGAGGTAAATGATCAAGACAATTTAACTTCTTTAACAAGTTAATTAGATGTATGAGCCAATTCATTATCAATGCGTGAAATTCTTTTATTAGAACCCTAATATTAATCTCTAAAATAAATTGCTATCACTACCCATTCTAACTAACATACTTTCTTAAAATGGATTTTTGAAAATTTATTGTCACTTTTAATAAGGCATTTTAATTGCGTATTTTTATTTTATAAGTAATAGTTGCTAATTTTACTACTGCTACCCTCCTCTAAGCAGTTAAATACTAAATTTGAGGTAGCTAAGGGAAAATATTAAAACCATACTCAAATTTAATAATATTAACTAAATTATCAAATTTAATAGGTGTGAATTAATTATTATTGTCTAATAGAGACGGTAAAAAGTATATAGCAATAAATATTGAATTTAGTAAGAGAAAATAATGACAGTGAAAATGAGAATGTTAAGAGGATAAGAAAAATAATAGATGAAATTATTTATATTTCAAGATTGTTATGTATAAAAAGAATGAATTGCGTATAAAACAAATTTAGGGATGTAATGAAAATGTCAGTCAACGAGACTGGTATTATTAATGGCAAAGTCACATTGTTCCTCCATGATACGTGAATAGCATTGACAATACAGTAAAAAGAAAAATAACAGAATGTTTTTCAGCAAAAGAAGAACAAATTTTAGAGAGAGAGAAAGAGTTGGTGTGCATGAAATACCAAAAACATGAATTGGCTTAATGGTTAATGGTTGTATATTGCTTGGTAATAAGATGGTTGAGCATGATTTTCTTGTATTTCCTTTACGAAAGATATGTTACACTTTGGAACTCGTAATATTTCAATTTTAAATTGAGAATTTTGGAATCGCACACGTTAATAAAGTTTTAAATTTTTTGTTTTTTGGAAAAATATATTAAATGCTGATTAATAATTTTCTATCTTTATTTATTTAAATTAGCAATATCCAATCCAGTCAGGATGTTACACGAGAGACTCATTAAGGCCTCCCCACTGAATTAACAATTGTGGATGGTAAGCTATAAACATGTTTAGTAATGTGTCACTCAATTTAAACAATTGTAGCCAAAATTGACTAGTAAAGACTTTGTGTCTATTAGAAACAATTGTTTTGGGAATTCCATGTAGTTTGACCACTGTATTCATGAAAGTTTCAGTTACCACCTTGCTAGAATAATCAACCTTGAGACCAAAGAAATGAGCATACTTGGATAGCCTATCTACAACCACCATAATGTCTGTGTAACCATGGGACAAAGTCCATGGCAACATCTTCTATTGATGGTCCTATGAAAGATCCAACTTTTTCAGCAAGTATATCGGGTCAGTTGTAGTGTAACAAGGTCATATCCATAAGGAGGAAGTGATAACTAGATCAACAGTTTATAGTTTGACTCAAAGTTTGGCAATGGAATAGTAGATGATTTTTGGTCTTTATATTGATAAGCATAAACTAAATAGATATATGAGAGAGGTGATGCTGATTAGGACGTTGGGATTAGACTTAGCCTCTTAACTTCAACTGTATTGCCCAATAATTATCTATATATTATGTTCTTTATCTTACTGTTTATGGAAGTACGCTTACTTGTAGAACTAACCACATGTTTGTGCGTTAGAACCTAAAGGTGTCAGACACATGATTTCCCAATTAGGTGGAGGAACCCTTGCTTTTAGAACAAGACTGTGTAAACCAATTAAGGCCGCATATCTATGTTTGGTATATGCCAAGGTCATGATACTTGATTGGATTTAAACACTAAACCAGATGTCTTTGCATTTAGTGTATGATGAAGTGCGATGATTGGCCAAATCACCACAGAATGAAATACAAACCAAGTAACTAACACGTAAAACAAGAACACTATAGATATATAATCAAGTACAGTATAGAGAGAGTTTATAAGTTACATTTAATCCCAACTACGGGGGAGTTAACTGCTCATGATGATGAAAACAAGATGAACATGAAGAAACATCCTTCCTTCCATAACTATATATTACTATACTATATAAGCTAAGTTAGTCTAAGGGTATCTCTCTCTAGAATAGTATACAAAACCAACATCCAAAATCAACATGAAAATAACAGGGGTCATGCCTTGTATTTATAGGTTTTAACGTGCTGCTTTAGCTTCCAAGAATTGAAGTTTAGCCATGGAGGTTTCCTTCCAAAGTGGATTTTCTTCCCAAGCTTGGGCATCTATATTTTGTATGTAGCAATGGAGGTTCCTCTACCATGGAGGTCTCCTATTCACGCTCAACTTCAAGTCTGGAGCTTCACGTTTCTTTGTAGTGAAGTTTTCTTAAAATGTGGCTTAAGCGCCAAATTCCATTGCTCAGCCACAGACTTAAAATTTAACTTTCTCAGTTCATCTTTTTGCTTGAGTTACAACTTTTGGAGCTCAACACCAACTTTATAATTTACTTCATTTTACCTACAAAACAACACAAAATGTATTAATTTCCACTTTTTATATTTTCTCACTACTTCATTTTGTAATTATCTAAAATTAAGGCAATTCTAATGATTTTTACAATGATTTAGTGCAAGATAAGTATCTAAATGATATGTATTTTAACTAATAATTGACATTTATCATCTTCTCAAACCTGATTTCAAATAGGTAATGGCTACAACAATCTTGTAGGAGTCGTAGTGGCAATTTTTGCTTATTGACACACTAAGCAATTTTAAACATAATCCTTGATGAAATTATGTATGCCTTGCCAATGAAACTAGACAATAACTCGAGCTAATATCCGTGTATATCCCGCATGGTCACCAACTAAAGAATTGTGACATTCATGTACTATTTGTTGTTTGAGAGAAAATCTCATTAGGGAGAACCAATTTGTCTTTCAAATATAAAAGACTATCATACACCTTGTAATGAGGATCATGTGTCCTATTTGTTGAACATAACTTTGTCACCTTTTGCAATCTATCATCATTCTATATAGCTTGTTTAATTTCGTGACAATGTGAAATTGGGGTTGAGACCATGCCATGTGAAATGGCTTGGATAAAGAATTAACATGAATGTTGTCTGTACCAGGTTTATACTCAATGGTAAAATCATAACCAAGCAATTTGTGACGCTATGTTTGCTGCTTAAGAGTTTGGATGGCTTGGTTGGTTAAACTTCTCAAACTCGTTTGATATATTTTTATTCCAAAATTGTGTCTTAGGAAATACTGTTGGAACTTGGCAATAACCTGTATAATTACGTAAAACTCTCTGGTATATGTTGACTTCCTCTACAAACTAGGGGTTAATTTCTTAAAGAAAAAGCAATAGGGTGATTATCCTAGCTCAACACAACCCATATGCCCAAACCCGAAGCATCAATATCCAATGTGAATGGTTTATGAAAATCAAGTAATGCCAAGACATGAACTTGTGTGATGGATAATTTGAGTGAATTGAACACTGTCAAAGCCTCATTGCTTTAGTGAATGTTGTCTTTCTTTAACATATTAGTCAAGGGTGCAACTATTGAAGCACAACCTTTAATAAATCTTTTGAAGTACCATGTGAGGCACAAAAACCTTCTTAATTGTTTGAGATTAATAGTGGTAGGCCACTCCAACACAACTTTAACCTTAGAGCTGTCAAAATGGGTAACTCGGCCCGGCCCGACTCGATCCACCACGGGTTGATTACTTAGTGAGCCAACCTAACCCTGCTCACTTATTAGTGAACCAAAAAAAATTGAACCTGACCCAGCCCACCATGGGTTGGTGGGTTAAACTGGTTGGCTCATGGGCTTATAGGCTCATTTAATTAAAAAAAAATACAATTTTTTTAATTTTTTTTCAATCAAATCTAAATTATAATTCTAATTAAAATCTAAACAAACTTCAATACAATCCAAATACAAACTAAAATCACAAAAATATAAATTATCTATATGTTGGCTAAAAAAAACATAATCTGACCCAAATACAAAGTCCAACTTAACAAAAAACACTTGTGTGACCCTTTATCTGCGAGTTGGTGAGCCAACCCAACTCACCACGGGCTCAATCCGGGTGTGTCGGGTCAAAAATCAACCTGTGTTGAAATTTATAAAAAAAAATTAACCAAACCTGACCCAAACCCGTAATGGGTCAGGTTGGCTCGCAGGTTCCAACCCATTTTATCAACTCTATTTAACCTTATCTTTCTACATGGACACCCCCAAATTCATAAATCAAATGGCCCTAATAGTCAACATTTTTCAAGCGAAATGGACACCCCCAATTATAATTTTTTATTCATAATAGTGACTATTTTAGTACCAATAATTTTTATTTTATAAATTGGTATCTAAATTGGTCACTATAATGACTAATAACTTTTGATCACTAAAATTGGTTGTTAATAAAATATTTTCTTATGATACTAGCGAACACACAGACGTTGTCGTGCCTGTGTGTTCGCAATTTTTAATTTTTATAAAGATTTGAGTTAAGATTAATAAAGAATATATAATTAATTTTTAAAATAATTGTTAGACGTTAATTAGAAAAATAAAATATATACATACAATATTTTTAAAATAATTGTTAGATGTTAATTAGAAAAATAAAATATATACATAAAATATGTTTTTAAAATAATTGTTAAAAATAAAAGAGGTTTTTAAAATGACGGTCAAAAAGAGTTTTTTAGAATAATGGTTAAAAATAAACTATTTATAAAATAATTAATTTTTAAAATAATAATTAAAAATAAAAATAAAAATATGAAATGTGGAAAAAAAAAGAGCATATCTTTATATATTATTATTCATATATTTATAATATATATGATACAAAACTTGTTGCTATTGTACATTTAAGTTGTTTTATTAATATTTTTTTTCAACAAATTTATTTATTTCTTAACCTTAACTTCTTGATCTTCTTGTCGTCGTAATTTTAAATCCTTTTCTAGAGTATTGAACATCTCTTAAATCATTCATGAATATTCATATGATTTTTGTCATCTTAACTCTTGATCTCTGACCTTTATTATCCTAAATGACAAAAACTCCTTAATCTTGCCTTTAATATTCTACTAATTAACTTGTTTCCTTCCATTCTATTTGTATTAATTAAATAAAAACAAAACACGACGAAGCAAACTAAAAGAATTCTATATATCTGAAAAATCTATTTTTTTTTACATTATATTAAATTTATAAGAAAATTCTGAAGATGACATTTCAACAGCTTAAATCTCTATTATTTTGCCTCCAAATAATTTGTTTATAATTATCATCTCGCACGATGTGTCTTCTCTTTATGCTTGATTTATAACATGACTATAGCATAATAAATATACATGCAAAATCTTTTCTATATATATGTAGTTCTCTATACGTATAATTTTAATTACACAATTCTCTTTACTTACTCATAATAAAACTACTTAATTTTCTTCAAACTCATCTTATCTCATTAATCATTACAAAGTTAAATGGCATTATTATACATCATGACTCAATTTGTCTTCTTATACGTCACCTCTCTCCTTGTATACCCACTATAAAAAAAGTATTTATCTGATAAATTGTTTTTTATCATTGTAATTTTTTTCCATCCTTTTCTATAGTTATGAAAAGGACAAAGTAGCAAAAATTCCGCAAACCAAACTATTTACACAGTTTCCAAAAGACTAGATCCTCAGAACTTTGAGAAAGAAGTGAGATGATTTGCCAAAAGAGTGAAAATATTTTCTTATTTACTCATACAATAAGTTATATCAATCGATTACTATTTGAGAGGTATTTTTTTTATCTTGGTGTTTTCAAGTAATGTTTACTCATGGTGTGATGAAGTTAACTTCTAACTAGATTAGAGAGGGATTAGAAGTAAAAGTAACACATTAAATTAACTTAAAAAATTTGAAGTATAAAATTTAAGATACAATAAATTTGAATTTGTTGTTCTTAATTCAACATGTGTATTTATATCTCACATAAAATAAAATAAGAAAGAGGAATTACAAATACATTGTCTTGAGACTTTGGAATTAAGGGTGATTTCTTAATTTATTATACGGTTTGCCCATGACTTATTGGTGTAAATCTCTTTTACCTTGCAAAAAACTAACAATTTGGTGCGGTGAACATGTAAAATAGTAGAGGAGTCCAAATCAAGTTATTTTCACATTTTTATTTTGAAGCTTTAATAGTTTAGAATCCAATACAATTAGAATAAGCCAAAAATGATATCTACAAAAATGGTTATGACTGAAATGGTTACTAAAGACAAAATTACCAAGTTAAAGCATTATTACCAATGACCCAAATTTATTATTAATAAAGAGATGAAATAAAAACTAAAATTAAAGTGAATGAAAAGTGCAATCACTATATATGATAAAAAAAAGTTATAAATGTGTACAAAATATGTGATATTAAATTATCCCACACTTCAACTTTTGCACTTCTAAGAAGAAATAAAAAGTAAGAAAGCTAAAGAAGAAAAAAAGACATGAAAAATAAGAAAACAAACTTCTCAATGGATTCTAAAAGAAAATTGTGAGCAAAAGGAAAAATGAATTATACATCTAAAGTGACAAAGAATCAAGACAAAAATTCTATTTCAAACCAGAAAGTGAATAAGAATCATAATCAAATTAAATCATGGATCAAGAAGTAAAAATTATCACAAGTATGAGTACATAACTCTCTCAAGTGCTTAAGATAGCGACACTCAAAACATGAAAGTAAGCATTATGATAGGCTTGAAAAGCCTATCTTTTTCACTACTTGAAACAACATGCAACTAAAGATCAAAACAACTTTTCAAAAGCTTGTAATGTGGTCAAGTTAAAGATAGGAAAGAAGAAAAGGATACAACAAAGTTATCTAAAGAGAAAAAAGGAGCAACAAAGAATGAGTGAAAATAAGCAAAAAAAAAAACTATCAATCATGAGAACCCAACATTCACTCTTTATTTCTCTTGTTCTTTTTTTTTTTCATCTTAAACCATACATATTTTCTTTTTTTTCTATTTTCTCGTGCTTTTTTCTTTTTCTTTTCAAACTACTTTTAATCAATTTTCACCCGAACAACTAACCATCCATTATACTATAAATAGAAATATTTACAAAAAAAATCCAAAATATTCTCTATGGCCTTTCAAATGTTGCTCCCACACTTGTACCTATACCTGCTTATGTACATTGTACAATCATAACATGTCACTATACAAACAACACATACAAGAGTAAACTATTGAAAATAAATTTCTAACATAAGAGAATGACATTAAAGCAACATATTTATAACAATCCATAAACATTCAAATATAAACATACAAAAACCATATAGACCAAACATGGATCTATACATCAAACGACATTCAACAAAATGGAAAATTGACTAACATCTTCTAAAAGACTCACATTAAGTATGTCTACTAATGACTAACATCTGATCCAATACATAAGACATGGATTCAGAAGAAAGTCTAAGATAATGGATAAAGGTAAGTAAATTTCAACTCAAGCCACATATCTACATGTCACAATGTGCAAGAATTCCTTCTTCAACATCTCACCATTTAATATCTTAGTGTATGTGACTTAGATCATCAATGAAACAAGGAGATCTCTGTTACAACATAAGTGTTAATACTTAATATATAAATCAAATAATAGTTCACATATCATCCCAAATATGTGATCACAAATTCATACAATAAGTCTGAACAACCATTTTCATATCACATATGAATTTCATCAATCTTAGTAAGCATTATCATATTATATAAATCATTTAAACAAACCTATAACTAAATCAAATATAAAACTAATATTCATTTTTGTATTATAAAAACATTCATATTTAATAAATTAAAGAAACTAAAAAAATTTAGCTTGAGAAAAAATAGTAGCTAAAATTGGAAAAATTTAGAGAATAAGTTGTCAAACTATTTAATGGGAAAAACGAATCATCAATTAATAACATTGTCATCTTTACCTCGGGAATCATCATACTAATAGAGAAATAAAATAAACACAAGGATACACAAGAATATAACATGGAAACTACAAGATCGAAGAAAAACCATGACGGTTGTCTAATGACAACCAAAGAATAACACTATATGAAAATTTGTACAACACATAGACTACCCTCTCATGCCCTTTGACTCCAAGTACACCTACACTCTCCAGAGCAAGAATTTAACTACATCTCACAACACTCTACTTAGAAGAGTATAATAAAAGTCAAACACTAACTCAATGTGTCTTTAACTTTGGGCAAGAAACACCATGGACTTAGAGCCTATTATATAGTCACCAACACGCACTCCCTTTCTTATCCTAGGTGATGTGGGACTTTCCAAGACATATTATTTTAATCACCCTAGCAATATTCACTCTAATTAAAATAAAAACATCTTCATTGCCTATACCAACACTCATACTTCATCAAATGGAGTATACTCACCTGGAATTAAACTATCCCAATAATTTCTATGCACCCTGCATCAACACTAACCAATGCTCGGGTATAATCATCACACACATTGCATCAATATTAGGCAATGTCCATGCTCAAATACGATACACCTTACATCAATACTAACCAATGCTCGTGCATAATCCCTACGTGCCTTGCATCAATATTAACTAACGCCCGTGTATAAAATTACCATACAACCTATATCAATGCTAACCAATGTCCGTGTATAATCACAACACACCTTGTATCAATATTAGCCAATACCTTTGTATAAAATTACCGCTAGAAAAACTCATTCTAACACTCATAGTCTACCCAACCAGGAGCTACCACGTGTCACGGTCCTCCACTTTCAAATCTGACCAACTAAGAAATGTCACATGTCACAATCCTCCACTATCAAACTTCATTTAAAATGTCTATCTTCAAAACAAAATTTCTAAATCCAGAGAGTAAAACTACTCTAAACCCAGGAACCAAGAACAAAGTATCCAAACATAATAAAATTTCAATATATAATAAAATAAGTTGAGAAGAACACTTTTTTCTACTAATATCATCCATATTGATAACAAAATCACAAAGAAAATACATGAAGAAAAATTCTATAGAATAAATAAAAACATACTGCATTTGAAAAGTTTATCAAATAAAAATAATTTCAAGTCTTTTAGATACTACGAAGACATGATCATATTCCAAAAGAGATGAATTGGAAGCAAAATCTTAAAAAAAAAAAAAGTGAAAGGAAGAGAAAAAAGAAAAAAAAAAGTGGGGGAGGAAGAAATATGAAGTATATTTACGTTATATGCTCATTAATACAATAAGCTAGTTTAACTAGGACGTTAAAGTTTTAATTCAATCATTCTCTTAACAAAGTTTGAATCAAATATATTGTAATTATGAAGATATCCTACATTATATATTCAGGTCCTCTGTGAAAGTAAGCCATCAAATTTTTGGGATATTTTTGCATTTTTCTTTCGTCATTCTTCTCAATTATTGCCATAGTTAGGAGACCTAGATTCCTAAGATTGTTTCTCCTTCGAATTTGAACTTCCACCCTCAATTCAATATTCTAGCTTACACATCACTGCACCCAACCTACCCAACCTACTTTTCCTACACTAATTTCTGAACTTTTGTCATATAAATTCCCTAAAAGTAAAGAATAGTTATGCTTCATACATCAAAAGTTTAGAGATTTTAGTTATTCGAACATGAGAACAGTGTAGTAAATAAAAAGAATATTAATGATCGATGAAAATTACACAAAGAAAACAACAACAATATTCAGAATTTAGAGGTGAAAAATCATTCTTCAACGAAAACTCAAGTGAGGAAAATTCAGAATAGTTTTGTGTGATTTTGAAGGAGATGTATAAATCCGTACATAACTTCTACTTTGACGATATTAAAGAACTTATCTGTTTCCGAATGTTGTGATATAGTGGAAATGTTCAATGTTCAATGGTACGAAGATATTCCACACGAATTGATGCCAAAAACTGAAAACCACTCATTCATTCTTTATTTGAACCCAAATAGTTTTTTATTTGATTAATGGTGTCAATTTACAATAACAATCTATTAAAATTAAAGTTATATATATATATATATATATATACTAAAAAAATGTTTTATCAATAATTAATTAAAAATTAGTTATTATAGTAACAAATTTAGATACCAATTTACAAAATAAATAAAAAATTATCGATTACTAGAATTGTCACTATTATGAATAAAAAATTATAATTGGTCACTAAATTGGTTACTAATTAATTAGAGATTAATTTAGAAATTAATTCCTTTGGTAGCTAATGTTTAATTATCAATTTTCTTTGGTAGCTAAAACCTTAGTAGCTAAATTTTAGAAACAAATTTAGAGACCAATTATAATTTATTTATTCATTACAGTGACTATTTTAGTAACCAAAAATTTTTTACTTTGTAAATTGCTATCTAAATTGGTCATGTTCTTACGAAGTCGATTTATATCCTATAAAGTCTCCTAAGCAAACTTCAAGGGTCCACGGTACTACCTTCTGTGGATCTCGTCTTCTAGTCTAGAACAACAAAGGGGGGGAGGTGCCTACAAAAGACACTTTGATACCAAAGTCAGTCCGAGATATGGGGTCAGATGTCAAAATAAAATGTAAGCAAGTACTTCGTAAAATATGTCTTTTATACTAGGGTTCATAAGCCTTACCTAGTCGGGTTTTGGTTTAGTTGGTTTAACTACATGCTAATTATAACGAGTTAATTAACCTTAGACTTATTTCATTTGGGAAATTACACTCACTTGGCAAGGCGGTTAGTCCGATTGGGGCATGAATTGTGACATAGCTTCCCTTAGGAGGGTTAACGTCGTGGACAAGGTGTGTCACGATCGGGAGAGGGATGAGGAGGAGTTCTTTTTTTTGCAGAAGCAAGCTTGAAACAAAGAATTGATAAAGCCATGTGCATGAAGATCACATGTGTTTGATGAAGATTGATGAAGATCCACTTGTATTAAGTTTTAGTGTGTTAAATCTGAAAATAACATGTTAAATGTAATGTTTTAGTGTTATATCATGTTGGTAGGCTATATGGCATAGGTTAGATGTCTTGTGTGTTTCTAGTATGAATGCATTCAGTCAGTTGAATTATTTTTCAATCGACTAATTTCACTAAAGTCAAGTGAAATCAGCTAACTATATAGAAAATTCAATCGACTGTTTTTACTTAAACCAGACTATATAAGTTGTGTTTACGAGAGCAGATGTGCGTATATGAGTTTTGGAGCATGAAACTTTGTCATTCTTCTCTGGAAAACTCTTTCTCTCTCTCTCTCTCTCTCTCTCTCTCTCTCTTTGCAATACATAGCTGCAACTAGTGGTTTGAAGATCTTGGTTGATCTTGGAGGCATTTTGGCTTGTGAGTAGCTTAGAGAACACATGTATGGTTGGCTAAGGACAACTACCATCAGGTTTGGATGTTCTTGTGCCTCTGGTTGGTTTGCCTGATGTGCTTTCAGGTCTGTAAGTGTGATTTTTGCAGGGTGTATGTCTAGATTTTTGTGTGAGTCAAAAATCTTGTAAGTTTCTTTTTTCAAAAGTGTAATCTTGGTAAGTGATTTGTAAAACTTTTGAATATAGTGGAAACCAGACTCAGGTTGTCCTGGTAAACTGGATATAGCTCTATGATTGAGTGAACTAGTATAAAAACAATTGTCCAATTCTCTTTCCCTCATCCCACTCACTTTGAATCTCTTTAAAAACTCAAGAAAACCAAGCAATTCGTTCTTTGGTGTGATTTAATGCGTTCTTGTGTAATCTGAGGTTGTATACTTGTTAAAAATATTGATTGGAACAAGTCTTGTATGTAAAAGATTGTTGTTTGAGTTAAATCTATGAATTTTGAATTCTGCATAAATCTCTAGTATTTTAGCCGACTGATTTGTCTTTTTAATCGACTGTTTCATAGTTCAAGAACAAATTAGTCTGTTGTTTTATGTTTTAATCGATTGAAAGTGCTTTTACATCCTAACTTTCTAGTCTATTTGATTCAATTGAAAAGAGGTTTAAACTTTAGAAAAAGTTTATAAAGCCAATTAAACCCCCCTCCTTCTTGGCTTAAATCACCATTTCAAAACTAACACTTTTATCTGTACATGATTTTTTTCTACAGTTACATGTTCGCTTACCTTTCAACAAATTCACCATGGGTGTGCTTCGCATTTTGAATGTTGCTCTGACGCAACTTCATCCAAATAGTTGGGGTGGGTTATAAGCATTCTAACTTGTTTGTCAGGCCTTGTACTTGTCTCCTACTCCAGAGAGTTTCCTTTATTTCTATGTTACTTATCCAAAAGGGTTGGTCAAATGGTTTTCCTTGATAGGGAGGTCCAATTCGTGTCTTTTTTACTAACGAGGAGCTGAAGGTGGTGGACCCAGTGGAGCGAAGTACTACCATAAGGGCTTTATTAGAGTTTTAGGCACGGTCCATGGTGATGAGCCAGAGGGTAGCTACTTTGCTATAGATTGAGCTTGTTGGTAAAGAAAAGGAGAAGAACGATATGGAGGAACTTGTTGCATTAAGCCTTTATTGGACCTCATGGTTCATACTGGATACTGAATTTCGATAACTCAACAGGCCATGAGGACATGCGACCCCTAAGTCCAGCTTTTTCAAGATCTTCTGTATGGGGTAGTCGATTTTAACGATAACGGTTTGACTAATGAAGTATACCAGTTTGTGTTCATTTTTACATCTAGGACCAAAGTCATGTTGATAGTATCTTCAATGGTCGTTATGTATACTAACAACGACAGTTGTGTGTTAGGTTTGCACAAGACAAGGGCTAAGGCCAGAAGTTTCTTCAATTCTTTGAACCTTTCTTGACATGTGTTATCCCAAACAAACTTAGTCGATTTCTTTAACAACTTCATCATTGGTTTAGTCTTGTTAGCCAACCTTGGTAAGAACCGAGATATTATAGTCAACCTACCAATCAGTCGTTGTACTTCTTTCATATTGTTAAGGCTCTTCATCTCAATAATTGCTTGGCACTTCTCCGGATTAGCTTCGAGGTCTTTATGCGTCAGCATAAACCCGAGGAACTTGTTGCTATCTACCCTAAACACACACTTCTCAAGGTTCAACCGTAGGTTGTAAGATCTCAAAGCTGCAAAGACTTCATACAGGTCTTATGAGTTTTAGGTTTGAGTGGGTGAGTTGACAACCATACCATCCACATATATTTCTACGTTCTATCGTATCATATGACATCGTAGTGATAATTCAAATCCTTTATGATGAAGGCAATCTTTAGTCTGTCGTCTTCCGCCATAGGGATCTGGTTATAGCCTAAAATGCAAGAAGCTTGAAATATTGTGTCCAACAACACTGTCTACCAATTTATCGATGCTAAAAAAAGGATATGTATCCTTAGGACATGCCTTGTTAGTTTGTATGATTTATTCACATACGTTACTTCCCACTAGCTTTCTTAACTAGTACCACATTGGCGAGCCATGTCGTGTACTTTGCTTCCTTTATAAACTTAACCTTCAACAGTTTCTCGACCTCAACCTTAGTGGCCAGTCTTCTTTCTTCTCCTAGCTTCTTCCTGTTCTGGGATACTGGTTTTGCTCCTTCGAAAACAAATAGGCGATGTAACGCTATCTGAGGGTCTACTCTTGGTATGTCCACTATCATTGACGCAAACTAGTCGACATTGGATGTAACATCCCTAAGGAATATTACTAATATTTAATATATAAAATAAGAAATAAAAATAAATGCCTCATTTAATATAACACTATTTCTCAAAAACACGGGAAATTTAAAACTTTAATACAATGTAATAAAAACAGGAGTCCATAATTATAAAACTGAAGTAATATTCAAATGGCTCCCAAAAGGGTTACAAAGTTATCTTAAAACCAAAATAATAAATATATACAAAATCTCATGCTATCCCTCGCTCCGAGTCTATGTATCTCCTGGCCCACCTATCACATCATCTGCTCCCGGATAACGAGTTATCCGATCATCGCCACACACACACAGAAAGGGTGAGCTATGCACAATATATAAAACAGATACATGAAATAAATATGTCACCCAACCCAAAATAACATAACTAAAATTTTCATGCTTTTCAAATTATCCAACCATGACCTCATAGTCCTTCATGAGTCATATACATGAACTAGGTATTGGGACTTCACTGTGCTCCCACGAAACTAACTCATTCGTGGTTCAACCCTATGAGCCTATCTCGCTCATAGTCATGCCCTACAGACTCCTTGTCTGTAGTAAATCATCCAAGCCTCCTTAACTTGGACCCTGGCACGCACGCAATCACCATACTATGGACTCCTCGCCCAATAGTAGCCGACGGGAACATAACAGTTTCTTGCCCATCGTGCACCCAACACATGTAATCACCATACCATGGACTCCTCGTCCATTAGTAGCCGACGAGAACTCAACCAGTTCTATGCCCATCATGTGTCCAACCATCAAGCACATCCCAGACCCCTATTGGACTTAGTCCTTCAAGCCTAAACACCACACCACATGCATATACTTCCTATACTTAGGAAAAAGTAACCAAATCACACACACAAGCACACACAAACATGGAAATTTGCATAAATTCGCTTAAGCCAGGGACTCTCGCCCAAGCTAAGCCATCAGCCTCGCTTAGGCTAGTTCACCTCGCCTGAGCGAGCTTAATACAGTAGCATTATCACGTTATCTCGCTTAGGCGAGATCCTTTCGCCTGGGCGAGCAATACCATCGCTCAAAATATCACACACCTCGCTTAAACGAGGATTCAATTAAACGAACATCAATTCTCGTCGCGACCTCGCTTAGGCGAGCCATTCTCGCCTAAGCGAGCATGCTTGTCGCTCAGAACTCCAAAACCTCTCGCCTGGGCAAGATGTCGTGCTCAAAACTCTCAGGTTTCCTTGCGACCTCGCTCAAGCGAGTGCCTCTCACCTGAGCGAGAGACCATGTCGCTCAACCCTTTTCCTGGTCGCCTGAGCGAACAGCGCGAACCAAACCAGAAACGAGGTTCTGCAACTCTCGCTTAGACGAGATAGACTCGCTTGGGCGAGACTTGCAGAGTTCCCTCTCTGTCACACACGCAATTTACCCAAAACAATGCCAAACCAAACCCAAAAAATATACCACAAAACACTCGATCAATACCAACGAAATGAAATGGCAAGCAGAACTCATAACCATGCTTTCTAAACATCTGAACAACCAAATTCGAATATACAATCATCAAATAACCTGAAATATCAAAACCCTTATCCCACAACATATCATGCATACATAATTGTGCACCCAACCTCAAATCACTCCAACTCTCATTCAATGCACATAAGGCACGAATTTTCCCAATCAAACAAGAATTAATTGAGACGCCAATAACTCAAAATCATAGCACTTAACAATTTATTTGCATACACAAAGTATAGCTCCCCTAACCTGGAATTAGTGATCAAAGTTGAGAAAAACAAGGACCCTTGATTCCCAATTGCTTTTGCCTCCCCCTTTGCACAACCTAATTTCGCTCTCCTCTCCACACCAGTTCACCACACTTCCAAAACTCTTCCCTCTACCTAAAAGTTGGCTTTTATAGGTGTCTTTATGATGGGTTTTAAAACTAAAACGAAATTGGGCTTTTTAGTGTGTTTAATTCTCAATTAGGGGTCATTATAGGATGTTTTCCAGCCCCTCTTGGCTTCCCCTTCTAGGTTTTCTTTTGCCCTCTCATATTCCCTCCAAAACTACACTTTTAAAACAAAAAGTTCCAATTTCATTCCCAACCAAGTTTGAACCCATGACCACTTAGTCACCATTCAAGTGCATAACCAATTCAACCAAATCATGTTAATGATACACTCCAATCATGATAAGCTTACAATACCAATTCCATACTCATACATATTATTAAAAATCAATAATAAAACAACAACATATAATTGGCGTACATAGGACTCGAACCTAAGTCCTCTCATACAACCAAAATACTCTCAACCATTTAAGCTAGTACTTTTTCACGTCACATTAAACAATAATTAATGTCATAAAGGCGCTTTCTACCCGCATTTATTAATTAATTAATTATTTAATTTAATTAATTTTCACGGGTCTTACATTGGTCGTCAAGGTTTGGACAATGACTTTCTCTCCTTCTTCAATAATGGTAGATCCAATCTTTAAACTTCAACCCTCTTGAAATAGTGAGAAAGCTCTTATTTCTCCTAACGGCTTTATTCGTGCATCATTGTTCACTCGCGGGTCAAGATCTTCTCCATCTTCTGTGGTGTCGTTTGCATGGATCCTTTTGATGTTATTAGTCGTCAATAGGGGATTTGCCTGAATCTTTTTGTACTTCTGTAGTATACTATGTCCACAGAACTGCTTTGGTTGGCCAATATTTTCTTCACAGTAAAGTTCTCCATTTCTGTCGTGATGACCATAGGATCATGTTGTTCAAGATCGCCCCCTTGGAAGTTTGAATCTATGAACGTGATGGATGACATTGTCTTCTTGTATTCGCAGGATACTGTGTGTTTCAACTGCACGAATCGTAGGTGCTTCTTTTTAGTCGAGGACGAAGAACCTTCTTCAACAAATACTACAAATATGGTATTCATAACCCCTCATAGGGTCGCCTCTCCTCTTGGCAATCTTGCCATATATCACGGTGGCCTTTCTGCTCTTTGATCTTGCCTCATGTCATCTTGATGATCTTGATGTTTATCTTATGTCTTATTATCGTACTTCTAGTACCCGACACGGTCTTTCCTTGATGATCCTTCATTTTCCCTCCTGATTAGCTCTTCCACCTTGTCCCTAAGGATTGGGCACTCGTCTGTTGTGTAGTCGTTATTGCGATGGTACCTGCAGTACTTATTCATGTCGGTGTGACGTTGGAACTTCCTCGAGGGTGGATGAGATCAACCTGTAGAGCTTCTTCTAGGATGCCCAACCTGGGAGCGTTAAGGGGTTCATAGTTCATGTATTTGTCAAGTTTACGTTCTCGTGGCTGCGTAATACCCCATGCAACAGCTCTAGGAACTTACAGTTGTGTTTTCTCGGCTTCTCTCTTCTCTATCGCGATGATATCAACTTTGGCATTAGCCTTGTACTTCCCATATCGTCTACCTGCATGAACTTAATGGTAGGTGGATTCATGCATAGTTCGTCAGCAAATGACCCTACCTACAAGTTGTTAATCATATAGTGCAGAATATTATTGGAGTTCAGATCTTTTACGTTGAGAGCGGCATTGCAAAATATGTCAATATAGGCTCTTAGAGACTCTCATTCTTCTTGTCTTATGTTAAGCAGAGACAACGAGGAGACATCATGTCGGCAGCTCGTCTTAGAGTATGTGGCAAAAGACGCAGTTAACGTGTCAAAGCAATCTACGGAGAAAGGCAGTAGGTTGGCAAACCAGTCTAGGGTCGGTCCTCGTAGAGTGTAGGAAAATGCCTTGCACAAGACGACATCGCTGGTCCAGTAGAAGGTGATCTGGTACGTATACACATATGCGTATTCATCAAGGTCAGTGGTGGCATTGTAGCAAATTGTGGGTGCTTTCCATTTCTTGGGGAAGGGTGTCTTAGAGATTGCGTTGACAAAAGGGTGTCAACGGTTGCTTCTGGTGGCTAAGGAGTTGTTGGTAACCCATTGGTTCTTGGCATTGAATTGTACTCACTTTCTTCTTTAGCTTCATGGAAGGATATCCCTTGAATAGGGATCTCGACCCTATGTGCGCAGTATTCTCGACTTCCTTTTCCTTAGCGAGCTTGTCAGCCTTAAGCCTTCTCTTAAGCCTCACATTTTGTTCTTATGTGCTTCCATTTCTTTAGCATTGCGCTTCTTGTAGTCAGTAAAGTGTGGTTGCATCTTCATTTGGGCCTCCAATTTGACACCCATATTAGTAGATGGTTTGACTCCCCTTATTTCTACAACCTTGCTTTTGGTAGTCACCATCTTCAAGTCTTCGAACTTCTTCACTACAATAGCTTCTTAGAATATTCGTCGACTCCGCGATGGGTGCCAATTGTTCTTACGAGGTCGATTTATATACTGTAAAGTCTCCTGAGCAAAGTTCAAGGGTCTAAGGTCCTAGCTTTTGCAGAATCTCGTCTTCTAGTCTTAAACAATAGAGGGGGAGGAGCCTACAAAAGACATTATGATGCCAAAGTCAGTCTGAGATATTGGGTCAGATGTCAGAGTAAAATGTAAGCAAGTAATTCGTAAAATGTACCTTTTATACTAGGATTCATGGGCCTTACCGGGTTGAGCTTTGGTTTAGTTGGTTTGATCACCTGCTAATCATAATGAGTTAATTAACATTGGGCTTATCTCATTTGGGGAATTACACTCACTTGGCAAGGTGACTAGTTTGAGTATATATTGTCCTACAAGGTCGACATGTACCCGGCCAGGCCGTATAAGAGGTGAATCCCCTAGGTGTGTAATCCCAATGACCTCCCAAGTCGTGTACTTTGGGGGATACCTTGGTTGGGTAGTCCCGTTGACCCCAAACTGTGTATTTAGAGGATGTCTTGTTTGTGTACAACACAGGTCATTATAGTGACTAACTATTTTTATTCACTAACAATTAGGTAAAGTTTATATAAAATCAACTCAACTCAACGAATTCACCATATTTTATAACGTTATATGTAATTGAAAATATTAAGAAACTTTAATGAATGAATATGCATGATAATTATGATGGTATGAAATTGAATGATGTTATATGGTTTAAGTAGAATAATTATGAATGATGATCATGAGATATGAAATGACAAACTTGAAAGGATACGTGAACACTTTTGTAATGAATATATTAAGTACATATATTTTAGTTTAATTGAGAGTTTAAATTATGTAGATTAAAACATGGTGAGAAGTTGACGAAGAGTTTCTACACATCTAGAATTATGTAGATGTGTAATGAAACTTATCCTAACCTACCAAGATTGAGATGTAGACTTGAAAAGCTTATAATTTGTTAGAAGAAAACCCTTTTTTTCAATATTATCACAACATCTTTTATAAATAGAACTTTTTTGTTTAAATAAGGGTATATATACCACCGTATATTGTAAAAAAAATATATATTATAAATATTAAGAAAAGTAATGGTAATAAATTTTCTATCATTAATAAAAATTTATTATATTACAAAACTAGGTTCAATATCTTATTACTTATGTTTTTGAATGTATAATTTCTAATAATATATATATATATATATATATATATATATATATATATATATATATTTTTTTTTTATAAGATTATAAAATATTTTTTTATCGACAAAAATATATATAAATAATAGAATAGTCTTGGTTATCCTAATTCATATACAAAAATTAATATAGTTCACCTATACATATTGTTCTTTTATATCTCAAAGAGTTTTATATTATAACAACTTGAAATCTACCAATACCATTCTTGTGCTAACAAAGCATTTTGATCGAAAACGATACTTTTTTTTTTCTATTTCAAAGGTAAGGGTAAGTGATCTTCCTTTCTGGTCGATGTGTTCTCATGTTTTTCATGTGAGTATGTATTTGGACTTTGCTCTGTAAAACATCTCCAAACATATTATAAAAGGGTTAAATATGTTTTTGATCCTTCAATTTTTAGTGAAATTTGGAATTAGTCCTTCTTGAAAACCTTGAACCAATTTAGTCCATTAACTATGTAAATGTGTGGATTTAGTCCTTTTAACCAAATTTCATTAAGTTTATTTGACATTTCAAATACATATCATTATAGTAGTTTCGTTTGTTTACATCGTTTGACACATTTTCGCTTCGATGTTAGCTGAGAAACGCGTTTGAAATATCAAATAAACTTAAAAAAATTGATTTAAAAGACTAAATTCACAAATTTTTTCAAAAATAAAAAACTAAATTGGTTCAAAATTTCTAAAAATGACTAATTTTAATTTGTATTAAAAGTTAAAGGAAAAAAACGTATTTAAATCTTATAAAAATGACTTCCTTCCTTACATCATATATTATATCACTTTCCTTCACTATGACTATCTAAGAGTGATCTACAAAAACAAATATATATTGCATAAGACAGAATTATTTCATCATATAAAACATTTTATACTTGCATATACTATGCAAAAGAATCCTACAACTTTTACACCATATTCACTGTATAACTTTATCTTGAAACTAAGAAGCAAAGATAAGTTGACTATGTCATAAGCACAATAAGAACCTGGTGTGAGTTTTTTTGACTCATTTGCAAATCGAGGTCATTCTTTTTGATTGATTTAACAACTAACCATGATTAGGGAGAATGAAAGGCAATGATTAAGTGAAAGCTTAAGATTCTTACATTTTAGCCATGTGGGGGCACCAAGATTCCAGTTATTTTGCTATGGAGACCATAAAGTGATATTTTTTTATTCAGTTTGTGGATATAAAACATGCTCAACATGATCTTTCACCACCCAATGAAAAATATTGTGAGGGTTGATATTAGTCCTTTTCTAAATAGCCACTTCAAGAAAGAGATGGGTTTGTGGGGTAAATAGAGGAGAAAAAAGTAGTCCAAATACAACCAATTTGGATGGCTTAAAATTAATTATATCTATGTCACATTTTGTTTAGATCTTCATCAATGGGTCCCATCACTTTCTTTATTTTCATTCTCCTACTTCATGTTTCACTCAACTTGCTTTACTATCTTCAAAAAAAATATACCATAATCTCATTCGGAAGTTGACAATGTTTGAGAGAACAAAAATTATAAATCAAAATTTTATGTTCTTTTTTTCATGGGAAAATGAAAAAAGGGTATAGTGAATATGGAATCAAATTTGTGATAATTGGAGGGGAGAATATGGAAAGAAACATGATAGTGGTGATGGGATTTGATAGCACTTTGCAGTTCAAGTACAAGCAAGGAAAGTCCCCACAAAGTAGAAAATAAATAAATTTTGGGAATTCTTGTTTTAAAAGCAACTAAAACCAATGGTTGTGTCAAGAAGTGAAGATAAGAATGTCATATCACTAACACCAAGCATGTGATTTAAAGTGTAGGATAAGAATGAAAGGTAACAACACTATTTCAATATCATATATATCATATAAAACTTTTTTCTTTCACCAAAAGTTACTTTTTAATGCCTTTATCTTCTTATTTGACCCTTTCTTTTCTATTTTGTAACACTTTTATAGGTAGCTAGGTTTTATGCTAAGAGAAGGCATAATTTTTCATTATTTGGATTAGGAATATTTCTTACTCATTTCAATATACCTATTTTAATTATATATACACTATTGAATTGAATTCATATAAAACTTACTCTTCCTATTTCAACACAAGTGAAGTTAAACCAAAATAAACCATGTTAAATGTTGTCTTAGGTTTTGAATACAATTTTAAGTATTTTTTTTTTCTCATTAGATAGAGTAAATAAGACCAATTTTATAAAGAAAACAAATACTCTCATCAAATCACAAATCTATGTAGTAATTTATTTACTTATACAATGATTACTTCAAGAATATTCTTGTAATCATATTTATACTTATTCACAATAATTTTTTTATTGTTGATAATGAAGTTATTTAAAGAATACTTTCAGAAATTTATTAAAAATGTTGAAGATTCATTAAATTTGGACTTAATTAAGTTTTAATTATCATATAAACTTTGGTTATTTCAATTGTGTCTTTATTAAAGAATTTCATTATATTAAGTGCTTAAAATATTTTTTATTTTAATTGTTTTTGTCAATGGAATATTGTGACCGTTATTTTTATTTTTCTATCTTTATTCCATCCCACTTCTTTCTTTATTCTACAATATCTTTAATTTCGTTGGTTAAGAGAGTTCTTACCTCTCTAAAAACGAGTTAACCGATAAATTGAAAAAAAAAAATTAAAGAAAAACTGAACAAAATAATCGATGAGTTAAATATAAAAAGACAAAATTAACAATCACATATATTTTAAACATTCAATATTTCAAAAACTTTAATTAAAAATATTTAAATTTATCAAATACTTAAAACTTAATTAAAATTTAAAATTAATATAAGATTATATGATTGTTAGTTAGTCTAATAATAGTAATAGCTTTATGCAGGTTATCTATTGGATAATGAATGAAAGTTTTAGATGACGCGTGGTATCTTAATTTTCGAGTGGACCCCACACAATTTCATCAAATAAAAAAATCGGAGGGAAAAAAAATGTGTACAACGTGTTACTGTTTTAGTCTTAAAAAAATAAAATAAAATTTTACCGATGGTTTTAGTTTGCGGTCAACTATTAACTTTTACTTTTACCTTACCTTCAATAATTTACATCAGTATTTACAAAAAATGAAAATAATGTTCAATAAAATTGCTTCAACAAATAAAATATTTATTATTATTATTATTGTAATTCTTAATATAAAAAAAACCTTGAATACAGTAATTTTAGGACAGTAATAAAATTAAAATGAAAAATAATTATATACAATTAAATTTTGATAATTTTTTTTTATAAATTAGATACATGTTTTAAGTAACTTTTTGTTTTTCTATTTTTTTATTTCTTTACACCTTAAAATCATTTAAAATATATCACTTCAAATTTTAAAAAAAATTATTAAAATTTAATTGTCAAAATATTATTGTGCAATTAAAATACTTAAATCAAATACTGTCTTGGTTGCATTCAGCTGCAAAAGTAACAGTTCTGAGAGTATTGTTATCATCAGAGACAAGTTCAGTGGTTTGTTCATGGTGATGTGAGTTGTTTGTTGGTGAAGCAAGTGAATTGTTTTTAGTGAAGAGAGACATAGAGAGAGAGAGAGAGATGAAGCACAATGTTATATGTTCCATAGTTTATGTGATTGAGCAAAATAGTTTTTCTAATGAGAAGTTGAGTTGAGACACAATGATTGCAAAAAAAAAGAAAATGAGCTCTATGATGTTACTTTCCCAGATCTAGAAACAGTGCAGAATGCTCTACCTGATGGGACACAGAAGCTGAGAACAAAACTGGCCCATAATCAAGGACCTGTCTACTACAAATTTTTCTCAAACTTAGACACCAAACTCAAATTGCATGGCCACCAAACTACACAAATTTGGAGCTTTCAGGGTTGATTCCCCCATCCAATCCAAACCCTTCAATTAAGGATCATATCATATCATGTATTGTATCAGATGCTGGCTGCTATTTAGTTAAAGGTGGAAGAACCTGGAAAGGAGAAAAAGGAAGGTGATGATGATGAAGAAGGAACATAGCAAATTGGAGGAGAATTGTGTGCAAATGGAGTCATAAAGTGTGGATTATGATATGTAACAAAACCATGACCAAGGGTTTTTTTTAAAGTGTTTGTTGCTTAGTTTTCATGGCATTCTGATTGAGGAGGGGGACCCCATTTGCAGAAATAGCTCATGGATTCAGCAAGTGTCTATTTTTGAGGTCCCATTGCAACAAGATAAACAAAACAACTTGGTGTACATATACTTAGTGGTATCCAAATTTTAGCAGTTAGTTGACTACTTTAAGTTTTTTGATGCAGGGGACCACACCAACAACATTTATTTGCAGCTTGACTAAAGATAAAGCCATCACAAACAAAAGTGGAGGGTACATATTCAATTTTCATCACATTTTTCCTTTCTTTCAGGATATGTAAAAAAGGAAAAAAAAAAAAGAAAAAAAAGAAGCTAAAAATGGTTAAGTTAAGCATTCCATTTTTCCACCTGTGAATAATTACTATCTGATGACAGCAGAAAAACCATGAGGGAGTGATTTATTTATGGTTATGCATGCTCACCCAACATGATGATTTTGGTAAAATCTTGTGCTTTGGTCATGCAAGCACTCTAGGAGGCTAGAACATAATGTAAAGCTATTGAAAAACGAGGAAAAAAAGATGACCTAATCTAGTTGAATAAATCTTCTGCATCAAAAGGTAGCATGCTATAGGCTAGGGATGCATCTTAATTTAAGTCCTTTCATAGCAACTAATTATTACACTTTAAACAATGAATGGCTCACATACTACAAATTATAGCCCTGCCTTTACTGTACTTATGCACATCACCACCACAATAAGAAAATCCACACAGATATATATGTTCCATCTAAAATCAAAAAAGGAGGACCCTTTTCATGTACCAAATATCCAAGCAATTAATAAAAAGAATTATGCATGATGAGAGAAGAGCAACTGTATTACTTTAAAGGTAGACAGTCACTTTTACCAAAACTATTTTTTTCTTTTTACAATTAGTTTATTATAGCATTGAATTGAATGGAAGGTACTAATTTTTCATAAGGTAATCAATCACCTCTAGATATCAACTTTTTCTTCTTCTTTTTTTAATTTTACCCCATTCTTGTTGCTTTTGGTTTGGACAATATTGTACAATAGATTCATATATAAGTAACTATATATATGAACAGGCAGACATACTGTGAAAGCATACAAGGGCTTCTATCATCTTGCAATTATCTTGTTAGTTATGCCGTAGGTTCTCATAAGCTTTCTTCTAATCTAATTAACCTGTGAACAATGACAAGTAAAAACTGTTAATGAAAATTAAAGTATCAGAATTCTCAAGATAGAATCTTTTTTTCTATAAAAGATAGGAGTAAAAAGATGTGAAAAACTGCAGAATGTCATGAAATGGTGTTGACATAACTTTTTCTGATGCAGTACTGAAATTAAGCACTCAGTAGAAGTTCTATCATATAAATCTGACATATACTATAAATATAGCAGAGAAATGAGAACAACTTTTGCAGCCAATCACACATATGCAACAGCAAAAATCATATATGCCAGTGAAGAATGTTATCAACCACAAGGAGTTTTGAATAAGTTATGGAGCAAGGACTGTTCATGCAAGTTATTCCATATAAAGAACTAGTGACTGTTGTTGGAAAAGGTACAATGTACAAGGTGACAAGTTAACATCTGTTTGTCACCATCTAATTACCGACAGGAAAAAGGTGTAACTTCTCCATATAATTGATGTGGTGTGTTCATATTGATGTTAGTTAAAGCAAGGAGAAGAACTATGCAAATGGCTTACCCATTTTGCCACTCACAGCCTCATCAATGTTTGCTGCTCCACTCATGTTTCCACTGCTGTTGCTGGGTGTAATCATTGTTTGACTATGTTGTACTCCCTGGGGACCATATCTGAATACATTCATTGGCTTCAAGACAAAAGTGAAAAACAGGGAAAATTAGTTTCAATAGGTAAACCATGGAAAGCTTATCAAGAACACATAAGGGGTTTTAGGAGGGAAAAAGACATGTAACTTTCTCTTGAAAGAAAACTGTTACCTGAGAAGCATTTTGCATAAGATGATACCCCATGTAACGTGCATATTGCTCTGAAAGAGCTGGATTTTGCATCTGATTTTGGTAATTGAAGGCACCCAGAATAGGATTTTGACACATCAATGTCTGGTTTGGTGTCTGAGATGCAGATACAGGATGATCAAGAGGTACTCTTGGTAATTGCATTGGATTTTGAATGGGAGGGAAAGGAGATGTAGCCATTCCCATACCCATTTGAGACATGTAGTGCTGGATTCCTGGAAACATCATTGGTGCCATGCCAGATCCCATCCACATTAGCTAGCAGCAAGAACAAAATTGTTTATTTCAATTGTTAGTAATCTGAGACAAATTTCATGTGCAAGATCTTGTGTGGCACATTTACCTGAAGTTGTAACTGAAGTGATTTCAAATATTCTATTGCCTCTTCCAACATTGATGCTTTGTCTGTCTGCACATACATTCCTTACTCAGTTTTCAAGTCAATATGATAAGATCATATAAAGTGGAGAATCAATTTCTAAGTACTTGCATTTTGTCTTCTTCACTTGATTGCTTCACACAATTTTTTTTGTCCAAATCTGATCCAATTGTTTTATGCTAAATATGGCTCTCAACAGAAGTGATTTTCATTTTCCTAAAAAAATCAACAAATTCCTTCTTTCTTCTTTTTTTAAAGCAAATTTCACACATTCTGTGTTGAGTGTGCCACTTTAAACGGAGCAGTCAGAGAATCACAATTGCAGCTTTATCTCACTCTGAATGCATTTCCAAAGAACAAGTTATGACAGTAGAGTCCACACTCATTATGATAACTAACCTTGCTACTGTGAGGTATGAGTTGTTGCAATGCTTTCATCTTCTCATTGATCCTATCTCTCCTTCTCTGCTTCAACAAAAACAACACTGGCACTTGTAAGAACAAAGTTTACAAAAATTAAGTTCACAAAAAATGTGCTAAAGTTCCCACCCTTTCTGATAGATTATGCACTTCAGCAGCACGGTTCCTTCTAGCCGACCCTGTCCGTTGGGATGTCTTGTTTCCAACTGGTGATTTAAGTTCTGTGTCCTATTACACATAAAGATGTAGCTCAGTGTGTAAAAGAATAAAAACATCTAATCATGAAGATAATAACTACAGAGAGTGCAGCTTCACCTCACTATGATCCTCAGATTCTTCCACGTCTATTGTTTTTCTTTTTTGGCTCTGGTTTCTGGTGGATAAGGAACAAGTTTTTCCAAGACTACTACCTGAGCCACCAGAAGAAGAAGTAGCAGTTGGTTCAAGCATCTCTGATTTCCCTTTCTCACTCAGAGGAATTGTTCTTGGTACATGATCTCTGACAGCTTCAGGGTCAACAGATAAAGTAGTAGTCCAAACACCATTGCTTGATGCCCTGCTTGCATCTGGATCTTGGGTCATGTGATTGCTACCACAGTAACTTGATCCAACTGTCATCAATGAGCACTCTCTAACCTCATTTTTTGACGTGTTACCAGTGATTTTGTCTCTAAAATGCGCATTAGGCAATGCTGAAGAAACATTAAGGGTAGGTGAAAAGTGAGTGAAGTTTTGGACCTTACATGGTCCACCACCCAAATCATTGTTATTTTTCTGAGGTGAATCAGAAACATGGAATCTTGGAGCAGGTATAGGAATTCCTGAGAATTCCTGAAAAGAGGAGGATTTCACAGTAGGTGATTGTGAACTTACAAGCACATGGGGGGCACCAGAAGCATCCAATTTGGTAAACTTTGCCTCTTCAAATGGCTTGATTTGCTTATAGGACTCAACATCACACTGTGGCAGTTCAGATAAAAGGTTTGAACAGAACTCTTGTTCCAATGGATCCTCAAGAGGGTATTGGATCCACGAAACTGTCTCATCATCTTGAATCAAGTTACTTGAGTTCCCAAATGGCTCACTAGCCCTTAATGTTGATTGAAAAGCCCTCTGAAGGGGTCTTTGTGTGATGGAATTCACAACTGGTTTTCTATGAGTTTGGCTGTGCAACACTACCTGGCCATTTTGCCACAGAAGCTCCACAAGTTCTTGGTCCACCCTGTAGAATTTGACCACATCACATGGATCGTTACAATTTAAGCAGAGTTAAATTGGGACAAGAACAGTATTCTGCTTTGACAGAAATAAAATTGCACACACCCCATAGGTTTCTTCTGATTGGTGGTGATGCAGGAATCACTCCCAAAATTCCAATCAGGAACACTGTTGTTCATGGCTAAGCAAATCAGTTATCTGTTGGCACAGAAAGAAAAGAACTTCAGATTTTGTGTAGAATAGAAAATCATAACCAAAGACTCTTTTGAGTGATTTTGTAATAGAATAGAAAAATCATAAGCAAAGACCCTTTTGAGTGCCAGATTTTGACTCGTTATCCAAGCACACCCTTTAAAAGCATAATAAAATAATCTGTACCAGCAAACTGAATAATCAAATAAGCATAAACAAATCTTTAAAATGAAAAAATAAAAAAAAGGAGTAGAAAGAGAAAGACTTTGAGTGGGTCATGTTTGGAACTTTACTAGAAGAAGAGTGAACAAGCAAACCAATGAAATGGAACCGTGACTGGTTTTTGCCATTCTGAACTCTGAATAAATAAATCACCAAAAAATTCAATTCCCAAGCTCCCAAAAAGGAAACTTCAACTCTCAGCCATAGATAGAAAGTACGAGCACATTTACAAACCCAGAGAAACAAAAACCGATGAGAAACAAGAATCTAAACAAAACATTAAACCCAACAAATTGGGCATATTTCGAGACAGGAAGCTGAACCAACTCTGCAAGCCTCATAAACAAACCCAAACTCGAAGAAAAACAACTTTCCATAACATAAAACACACTTTGAAAACATGCGAAATGATGAAACTTTTTTCACTTTCATGCAAAAATAAAGAACCCCATCATTCATTTTAATCATTACCATTATTTTCTACCTAAAGACAAGTAGCAGAAAAAGAAGAACTCCACCTGAGCTAAGGGCAAAGGCTTGTTTTTTATTCTTCTGACTTGTTGAACTTACAAGGTTGCTATGCTATAAGCTAGAAACAGAGGCACCTCGTTTGTTCTCTCTTTCTCTGTCTCTACAACTGTGAGAACAAAGTATATAGAAGAGTTTTTAACAGCAACAAAGACAGTGACATCAGCACATAGAGAGAGAGAACACACAATTCCTAAGGTAAAATGGTGCTTGTGCTTCTCAACTGCGAGAAAAACATTGCTACATGGGAATAAATGAACATGGGACCAGTTGACGGCTATTAGAAATCAATAAATAAATAAAAAAACATAAGAAAATTCAACAGATTTGGTCAAAAATAAAATATTATTAAATTTTAAGAATATAAAAAAAAAATAACTTGAATTAGCATGGACTGAAGTTTCTTACACTATCATACAATCACAAATTCTATATAATCAAAGTACTTAACTTCTGCAGTAACTATTTTAAATATCATGTTTAAAATAAATTTTAATTACTTTAGAAGTACAACAAAACGAAACTGTACAACAAAACGAAACTGTACAGAATACTTGGTGTGATTGTTCAATGATTACACATATTAATTAAATTATATTTTCATGAACTAAAACATGTTTTTATACCATTATATGTAGGTAACACGGATCGTTTGATTTTTCAAGAATCAATTTGACGTTTACTTCACATCATAATCATAATCATTATAAACCCATTACAGAAACAGTAACATAAATAATTGCGGTCTCTTCTTCAACATAAATGGGTTTAACATGTCAAACATAATAAATCTTTGCATTTATTTTATTTAATACTTGTAAAAAAAAGAAAAAATAAAAAAAATAACTTTTTTATATTTTTTATAATTTGAAATTAATTCATACAGAAGCAAATTTGTCAGAATTTTCTGAAATAACACTTGAAAAAATAATTTTTATTTGCTTATCTGGGTGTATTTAAAATGAAAGGAAATCTAAAGCTTGAAGCACATGGTGGGTGCTATCTGAAGTTTCATGGAGGATGATGCCACTTGGCAGTGACAAGCTGTGTTTCCATTGGAGAAATGATAAGGGACAGTGGTGTCAGAAAAAGATGTGGCTATCATGCTCCAAGAACATATCTCAAAATAATATTTTTAGTTGTTAAAGATATATTATTTTTAATTTAAAATGAATATATTTTAATATTTTGAGAACTAGAGTTGTTGCAGTGTGAGAGATTGCAGGTGTGTATTGTTGCAGATAGATTATGATGAAGTTGGAAGAGTGAATAAGAAGAAGAAAAGTTTTTCAGTTTTTGTTGTGCAGAAGTAAATATTCTTGTTGTAAGAAAGTGTTGAAGAAGGAGGTGACAGGGTTCCATTTTTGATGGGCATAGTTGCACCACCCTTCCTGGCATGTAGGCAATAGGGCATACAACAAGTTATTGTTGTTAAAGTTTATGATAGGATAAGATTGCAAATAAAACTACTTTTTTTTTTCTTTTTTTACCTTGTATAATTGGTTTATGTTTTCTCAAATTAAAGAGTAAAAGTATTTGTTTACATTTAATTTATTTAGTTAAGAGATGAATGAGTATGTATTGAGACTAGAAATGAATTTATACTTATATACAAAGATTTTTCTTTTAAATTTATTTTTATTTATATTCTTCAAATTACTATTTTACTTCAATTTAACTGATTTTTTAAATTTAATCATTTTTTTAAATTTAACTATTTTTTAAATTAAATAAATAAAAATCATCTACTAAAGAAATAAAAATAATTTACAAATTAAATAAAAACTATTTATAATTAAATTGTAAAAATTATTTATATTTATATTTATATATATTTTATATATAAAAAGGATTTTTCTTCATGGCGTCTATTTTGTTTTTACTTCTACCTTTCAAGTTGCCATTTTATTTAAATTTAACTAATTTTTTAAATTTAATCATATTTTAAATTTAACTATATTTTAAATTAAATAAATAAAAATCATCTATAGAATGAATAAAAATTATTAACAAAATAAATAAAAATTATCAATAATTAAATTGTAAAAAATATTTATATTGAATTTTATAATTATAATTTTATTATTTTTTGTGATATTATAAAAAAAATAACACACGTAAGCATATGTGTTTTCACTAAAGTTATAGCTAATAGTTAGGGTATAATTCTTTCTACTTAAGATTGTAACAACTAGAGTGTCATGATTTGAGTGTGACAACTAGGCCTACCTACCGTCCACCACGAGACAATTGATGCATCTTACAACAATTTAATTAGTATTGGTCACATGATTGGTCATTTAAAAATATTTAAAGTTAAATTACCACAATTTTTAAAATATGGTCTAAATTATTCACATTTTAACAATTATTGCATATGACTATCAACATTTTCTATCGTATTGCTTAAAACAAATAGGCAATACTTTTTGTATGCTCTATAGGTTTAAGGCAAATAAAACTTACTATATAACCAACAATAAAAAACTGTGGCTTATTCCTATTTTATGCAATGGGTTTTTAGTTGTTGTCATGTTAACTTTGCATAATTTATAGGTATGAAAAAGATTCATAGTGTATAGAAGGAAACAACACAATGAAGATGACACAATTTTATTATTTTGCCCACCTTTTCGATGGGCAACATTTAAAAAAATGTTGTCTAAATAATCAACGGTCTATAAAATGTTACTTTTAGTAGTTTTAATCCACACTTATATATTTGTGGCCTTTTCTATGTTTAGGCAACAATTTTATATATGTGGGCTAGTTCAGTGTGGTCTAAAGTAAAAAATTGTGTAGCGTGTAGTACTCAACTGATGAAATATACATGTTGTTGTTGCCCTTCGAACTCTTGAACCAAAACTAAGATGATAGCCCCATCATATACAGTAAGATAAACGACTAGAGGTTGATCTTTAACTGGTTTATGCAAGATTCGGGAGAGGAGAGTAAATTCTTTAGATTATTGGAAGAACTTTCACATGTATCATCCCATGTGAATTTGTTAGCCTTTTTCATCAACATGATCATAGGCTTCATCTTTTCTACCAATTACGGCATAAACGGCGACAAAGCTGTTAATTTGCCCACTAATCTTTGTATATCTTTGATGTTGGTAGGGCTCCTCATCGCAAGTAATGTCTTACACTTATCAGGGTTAGCCTCAATGCCCTTGTGTGTAAGTATGAACCCCAAAAACTTTCCTTCCCCAACCCCAAAAACGCACTTTCGAATTCAATCGCATGTCATATTGGTGAACTATTGAGAACACATTTCCCAAATCCCTCAGATGTTGCTTCAACGAATCTGACATTACCACTATATCATCCATGTATACCTCCATGCTATTTCCTAGGAGATGGAAAAATACTATCCATCAATCTTTGATACGTGGCTCCTGCATTTTTTAGCCCAAACGGTATAACTTCGTAAAAATGATTTGCCTCCTCTGTTATGAATGTTGTTTTATCTTTGTGGTAGTGATACATCAGGGTCTGATTGTACTATGAATAAGCATATAGAAAATTGAGTACTATATTGTTCTGATACACCTAATAGTATCATATCGCTTAGGAGTCCAGGTCAAGTGCAATTTAAATACTCCTTCCTCCCTCCACCCTCAAAGGCACCTTTTAAGGACAAAATCATGACAAAGCTCCACCTTCCGAAATGGACAATACCGTGGAAATAAATGATCGACCTTAATGATAACAGTCGACGAACTTGGAATTAGAACAATTTATATATGTTAGGATATCTAATAAATGATGGGCATTTTAATAATTTAAATAGGGACGGATGACAACGAGATATGTATTGGCACAAGTATGGAAACAAGGACAGAGTAGGCATGTACATACATCTACGTTCCCATAACCCTGATAGAGATATCACAAATATATTATTTTTCCTTTGTCTTTCTGTTTTTACCATTTTGTTAATTGAGTTATGTTCTACACTCACTGCAACATCTTGGTTTTCCCCATTGTAACATGTGACTCTATTTCTCTTCAACAATAATGAAAAATATTTTTTGTGCAATCTATCGAGCACTTACATACCCAATTAAAAAAATCTAGTATTACCCACACGCATACTCGTACCCAGTCAATACAGGAATTCTCAGTCAAAATGGGAATGACTTCAAACAATACTCACCGGAACGAATTCATTTGTCATATCTATTTGGATGAGAATAGGAATTGTAATTTGACTTATCTTTTGTAAATAGTTGTATTTATGTACATATATTTTAAGTTGTATTTTAAAATATTATATATTTTGTATAGGCACTCTATTAAGTCATGTTATATATTTTTTATAAGTCTAGATTATATTTTGTATTGATATAAGCTTTGTATCCATCATTTGATGGATTTATAATATAAATGATAATGTAAATTTTAGGATGTTACAAAATATATAATTCTTACAAAATGAAATATATACTCTATATTATACAATATATTAAAATTAATAGTTATGATAATAGCAATTAATTATGTATAGTTATCATATATCAACCTTTATTTATTTAAGAAAATATGTAAAATTTATAAAAAGAAAAAATAAGTTAAAAACTTGTTAAAATTTGGTTTTATCTAATTATTTATCAAGTTTTATTTTGTTGGGTATTGTTTTCACTTGGTAAGCTTTCATTGCTGTATTTAGTGTTTATGAAAAATTGAGGTATGAAAGGTGTTTGGTTTTGTACATTGAGACCAATAACCAAAGCGATTAAGATCACTACACTTAATATACTATAAATATTAAGTTTTGGATTTCAGATTCAGTTCATTACAATTTTAAAAGAAGTTTTTCAATATATCAATAAAGAAGGATAAATTAACAAAATGATTTTAAATTATTCGTAAAAGGTATTTAAGAAAACAATTAGAAATTACTCGTAAAGGTTAATGAATATTGCGTCCCATATTTCAATCATCAAGAGTGTTGACTTGGTGTGCAACACATGAAGAAACGTGATAGAATGCAAGTTTTCTATTTTAATAATATACTGAAAACATACATTATATTTTCTTTTTCGGTTGATTAGTACAAGAAATAATTTCCCACTTGAATTATTATATGACGAATAAATTAATTAAAATTAAATCATTTTATATTTTAACACAAAGAAAATGAAGTATGCAATATATATATATATATATATATATATATATATATATATATATATATATATATATATATATATATGGATAGATGGTATTGATAAGTGATGAATGCATTATTTAATTGATTGTAAAAAGTTAACTATAGGTTATATAATTAATACTAGATAATAAAGGATTGAAATAGTTGTGTTTAGCGTGGGAATGTATGTGAACTTTAAAAGACTATGTTGTGTTCTTATTTTTCATTAAATGATTTTCTAAGTTAATTGAATGATGGTTGACCATTAAGTAATTCCCAAACAAGATTTTTGAAATAGAATTTTTTAATTAAGTTTTTTAGAATATATGAAATATATTTTAGAATAGGTTTCTCATAACAAAATTATTAAAGCAAGCTTTTTTAGAATATATATATATATATATATATATATATATATATATATATATAATTTGAAATGAACTTTCCCAAGAATAAGAATAAGTTTTTGGAATAAATTTTCTCAAACAGACAATTGTGAAAACATAGAAAAAGACATAAGAGTAATGGTAGTTTTAAAAAACAAACATTATAATATTTTAATGTAAAAGATTTAAGTTATAAAGAAATTTTTAATAACCGAAGCTCATTTTTATAAAAATCATTATCTCTCTAAACTTTCTTTTTAAAGTATTTTTCTATTCTCTTTTTCTAGATTTCTGACCCTAATCTTCATTTTTTTAAGACCATGAACTATAGAATTATTCCTGGCAACGAGTTCTACGCTATCATCCGATCAAAGAGTTGAACAAAGTAAGTTATTTTTTTTTTGCTCTTTTTGAGGTATTTTAGCTTTTTGGGTTGCATGTGGGATATAAGGTTATGCATATGACTCAAAGGTACTCTTAGAGAGTCTCTATTGCTCTATGATCATGATGATATGCTTAGATCTCTAATTAGGGTCTTTATTGGTTAGTTAGGTGATACAACTCTAAGGAGCATCAATGTGAGAAAGAGTGTTTCAACTCATGTAAGGGAAGCTAATTGTTTTTCTTGTGCTTTGAATTGAAAATTGGTTGGTTGTTGCACTCTAATTTAAAGTTTAGACTTGTAAATCTCTTTTGGATTGAGTGGGTTGAATTGTGTGCAAAATTGTTGAATGTGAAATTTGTTATATATCTTGTTATTGAGATGCAAAGTTTGGAATGGATTTATGAATGTGATATTTCTGGCTGATATGAGTGGTTTCAAAATGAAATTGGCATGTTAGTGACTTGTATGAAGCATGAGATGAATTATTAGAGTAAATAGTATTGTATGATTATGCATATTTGTGTGTCTGCATTATGTAGACTTGATAGGCCTTTCTCGCTAAGCAAATGCTAAAATTGAGTTTAGTAGAGAGTCAAGGGAGACATGCTCGTTGACTAAAAGCCAAACTCAAGTTTGGCAAAGAGTTAAGGAAGGGGGACTCACTGGGCGAGTCTGTTCTTACTAGGCAAATTATCATGTATTTTGTCTCAATGTTGGATTTACTTGCTAGAAACCAAGTCTTGCTAAGCGAGTAAGCTTCTAGGGAAAGTTTGTTGGGTGAGTAAGTGATCTCAAATTGAGCGAGTATGCTAAATTTTAGAACTAATATGTATGAATTGTGGAGGAAATTGTTGGGAAATTATAATGAGAATGATGTAAGCGTTTCAAGGAGGGATTTCAAGATGAATTGATGAGGTATATTAGTTTTGAATGTTATGTTAAGCGTGTGACAATAACATTCTTAAAGAGGAATGGTATGGCAAGTTAGTTTAGTGTTGTGTATTGGTTAAGGATATATACTCATTTTGAAGTCATCATAAACTCTACTAAACTCATAATCTCATATAGAGAATGAAGTTTAGGTGATGAGAGTTAAAGGAGGATTATATAACGAGAACTGGGATTGGAGACCCTTTTTCGGACACCTATAAGTGAACTTATCCTATCATCAAGGAGGAGATGAGACTCTAGGTGGTGGAAAAGCTAGACCCTATGAGTGGTGGTTATAACTGAAAATTGTGTTTTGAGTTAATTTAACATATATATATATATATATATATATATATATATATATATATATATATATATATATATATATATATATATAAAGATGATATATGAAGAAGTTGTATTATTGCACTTGGTTAGAACTCAAAATACAATAAATATATATATATATATAAATATATATATATATATATTAATATTAATATTATACACACGTTTCTTGTATTCATCTAGTCAGATTGATCCATGTCTATAATATGATAACTCTACCTATAGAATAGATTTATATTTTAGGTTGTTAATAATGTGATAACTCTCTATTAAGGAAAATATTGTATTAAGATATCTATTAGATTCATTATTGTCCTTTTGAGCGGGATCACATAATATACGAAAGGTCTATTTTTTGTATTTATTTTTTTTTTCTGTATCACCGTATATTATTTACCCTTATTTAAAACTTACATTTTTTTTTCTCCAACTTCTATTGAATAATCTTTTTTTAAGGTATGTTGAGTTCTACAATTTGTGAGATTAGTTTTACTATGATGGATGGTGCTTAATTTGTTAAACAATACTTTTGCTGTTGTATATGAATTTATTTTCTATAAAGTGATTAACAATGGATAATTATTCTTACTTCTAGAAAACCATTATTGAATGTGAATAATTCGATTTTTAGTATTGGATATGCTAAAATTGTTTTCAGTAGTAGTATAGATGAGTGTTTGGATTTTTTAAATATTGATATAAATATTTTCATTATTTTACCTTTTTATAATTATTTTAAACTATTTTACTATTGATTGTTTGTGTAATACAAATAAGCACACACTTTATCTATCTATTCCTTTCTTATTTTAGTGATAATAGGTATATTATGTATTCTACTAATGTGATTGGGAATAATAAGAACAATTAATATATTTTCTATGGAGTATTTCAATACTAATTATAAGTTAAGTTCATTAAAAAGAATTATTTTTAACATATTTACTGAGACTTTGTATATATATATATATATATATATATATATATATATATATATATATATATATATATATATATATATATATATATATATCATTGAACTTTATTATATTTTGATCATTTATATGAATATAGAGGAGACCATCTATTAGAGAGTCTATAGTAATGTTAAAATTAGTTAAATAATCTACTATTTATTTGTATTTTTTGAATGATAATATATATTTTGTACACTTACTTATAATTTGATCATAATTTTTCATTTGCTTTATTTTAGTTTTAAATTAATTTTTAGCCGTAATTGTTTTAATTTTGTAGTTTTAGCTAATTTGATCTTCTTCTTTTTTGTCACAATTGTTTTTAGATATCATTTTTGTTCAATTCGATTACATTGAATTCTACGTTTTCAGGACTTAAAAATGAATATATCATTTGCTAGATTTGGATATTCTATTATTTTCATAATTTTGAGTAAGAAATTTCAATCAAGATACATTTGTTTCATACATTTAGTCAATTATTAAGTTTAGATTTTGTATTATTTTTCATTATTTAGCATACTTATTAATGGATACCTATGTTTTTGTGAACAATCTTGTTTTAATCATTCTTAATTAGAAATTTTGACCTTGATAAATTTGTTTCTTACATATGAGTATAACAAATTTCCTAAGATAATAAGGCAGTGAATCAATTTTTTTTTTTCTTGTGCGATTCACTTTGGTTTGTAGGTATTCTATAACTTTACTTCACTCATGATATAGTGTTTGTTTACATTCACTATTGCTCACATTCCACACTTGTACAAGATCACTTTATATATATATATATATATATATATATATATATATATATATATATATATATATATATATATATATATATATATATATATATTAAGATATGTACATTCAATATTTATTTATCATATTAAAACTTTTAGAACAAATAAACTATGAATTTCAATTATTGATTGAGAATATATAATATTGATATGAACCATTAAGGTAATCAAATGAGAAATTATTTTGTAAAGAGAGACCATACTCTATTGTCTAACAAACAAAACCATCTAGCTTACACATATTTTACAAAGTTATGATAAGAAATAATCTTGTGTCTGATACAAATAAAATTGATAAATATATTCTAACTCATTTTATGAGGGAATGTTAATATACTAGTGTTTTATATTTTTGGATGTTAATATACTCTTTATTTAGTTATAAAGTCAATAAATCAATAAAAAAATGATAAACTTCTTTACAAAAATTCACTTTTACATGATAACGTAATTGATCTTTTATGTTGTGTATAATAATATTTTGAAAAATATATGAGTATTTACCGGCTTGCACAAATATTTTATGAAATTTACATGCATTAAAGTATTTATATATTTAATGTAATTATTATTTATTTCTTTGATACTACATGTAAAAAATTTTGTTTTATCATACGAAGATTTTATACATACTATTATAATTTGTCATTTAGTATATCACTTGTTAAATATTTATTTATATAGCCACATTTCATAATAAGACAAAAAAAGAAAAAACTTATTTTAATACAATATTAAATTTTTCTTTAAAATTGAAATTTTAGTCTGAAATAATTTAAAATGACATTAAATTTTTGTATGTTAAGATAAAAATTATAATAATTACAAAAATAAAAAATGGTATCAGAGTTTTAAGTTGTTATGTTTTTTATATTAGAGTTTGACTATATGAGTTTCAGGTATTATATGAGATTTTAACATAATTGAAACATAAAAGTATATCATGACTCGTCTAGAGTATGAATTTATAAGAAAAAAAATAAAATGACATTAAAGATATTAAACATAAAAATATCAAATTTAAAATAGAAATAAAAAGTAAATGTAACTAAATAATACTGCAAACATATTTTTAAATTTAAATTATATAATATGATTATTTATATTCCGTATATTAATTAACTATATATATATATATATTAGTAATTAAAATGTTTTATGTAATTAATTATATTATATAGCAAAAATGTAAAAATGAATAGGTTATAATATATATTAATTATTGTAACTTGTGTGATGTATTAGTCTCTTATCATATTTTAAATTTTGAAAAGAGTTTGGCTAGCTTATATTTTTTGCAGTTTAAATTTTTGAATTTAAATTTATTTATTTATATTTTAAAATTTAACTGTGAAAAAAATGTCAAAAAACAATAATTTTAACTATGAAAAACTTTTCTGAAAAGATTTACAAGTTCAAATAAAACTTTTAAATAGTTTAAACCAAAATAAAAATGATTTAACAAGAAGATAAAAATCAAATTCAAACACGACAATTTCAACTAAAATTAAACTTTGACTTGTTAAATTCTATGTTGACCTGACATGTTTTCAACTATGAAGAAGAGAAAAGTACATATATTAGTGATTGGTCAATTTTAGTCTCAAAAACACATAAACACGTTTCTCCTTTTTCGTCACAAAACTCATGGCTTGATTTGCGGCTTTCACGAGTAACACATTAATACATTATTTTATATCAATTTAAATATTTGTTGGTATACCTGGAAATTAATAGGATGTTTTTAAATCTTTTTTATAATTATAATTGATAATTAATAAATAATATTTTTTAAGAAATAGTTTTCTTTTTTGTTTTTCATTTCTCTCAACTAATTTTAAAAAAAAATTAAAAAAGTATATATAGGAAATTTTTAACATCACACTCCTCACAATCTATCAATTATAGTTAATTCAATCAAATCAATCATATTTATTAATACGTTTATTTATTCAAATCCATTATCTTTCTATTAAATTAAACCATCTCATTTTTAACTTTTTCAAATCACTCTAAATTCACCCTTCACTTTCAGCCTCTTAAATATAAACAAAGCATAAATAGCATTCAATTCATCTACTTTTATTGTCCACAACTGCATTTTCACTTTTAATCTTTCAACATCAAATAATTGACATCACATTATGCTTAACATAGTACGTAATTATCTCCATTTATTACACGATTTTCCTAAACACTTTTTAAAGTTAAAGAACACATAAAAATTGTTCGTTTTCAATTTGAAAATCAATAAAATTGGTTCACATTAACAAAAATTAAGATTAAATTAGATAAAAATAAAAAATATATAAACCAAATTAAATATAAAACATTGACTCTGACACGTAACACGTGAACATTTAAAAGAGATAAAATAATTTTAAAAAATTAAAAAAACCACAAATTAACACGTGACCGTCAATTTATGACCGTTAATAAAAAAAGACCAAATTGATAAACATTAAGACATATTTAATCATAAAAACAAAATTAATACTGACTTGACAAAACTTAATAAAAATTAGAAAAAAAAATATTTTAACTAAAATTTTAAATACAGGACATGATAAATTATTTAATATTATTCTGTTTCGTTGGAATTAAACCGAGAAGGATTACAATAGTTAATCTCAACAAGATAAACTCCCTTTTGATAGTTATTTCAAATTTAAAAGACTAAAGTGTTAAATAAATATATGCTTTTAATAATAAACAGTGTATGAATGCATACATAAGACATAAAAAAAATTTAAGTTAAGTGAACCTTCAAGTGAATTTTAAAAATCATATTATGTATTTAGTAAAATAAGTAATTAACAAATAATCAGAGCTATATTGATAAACAGATACAATTTTTACAGTGGATTGGGAAGGTGCATGCAGCAACCATTTTTGTGTTTAAGAATATTCTAGAGGTTTTCTACTGGAAAACCAATGACAGGCTTAATTTCTGAAGCCAAACTACGCAGCTCAGCCACCTCTTCTTCGGTTAGTCTCCACCCAAGTGCACCTACGAATTCCTTAACCTGTTCTTTTGTCTTGGCTCCAGGAATTGGCACAACATTGCCTTGTGCTACCAGCCAGTTCAGTGATACCTGATAAAAATAATTTCAAATGTAATAATAATTTATAATATCGAAGATCCCATATCGATCAGATATGGTACAAACTTTATCTTATAAACTAATTTTCTAAGATTAAATTAGACCGGAAATAAGGTGTCATTTATTGAGAACAGAAAGTAAATGTCAAAGTAAGTGCCCCCTAAATTGTTTATGCACAAGTTTTAGAGAAAGTAATGAGTTTAATTTATGCATACCTTTTAAAAAAGTTTATTCTCATTTATTTTTCTTATTTCCTTATCACATATGATAAGTGTTTATGAAAAAATTATCTACATATACCCAAAGTCACAAATCATAAGGATCAACTAGAAAAAAAATACACTTTGCTATATAAGTTTCCAGGATTAGACTTCTCTAGAATGAGAAAATGCTTACTTAGAGTTAAAAAATGTGATAAATTAACATGTTTGAAGTCTCATGTCGTCGACCCGCAATAAGGCCAAATTATAATATATTACAGGTGCAAACTTCACCTTATAAATCGATTTTGTAATCGATTTTGTAAGATAGAATTAGATTTAAAGTGTACTTATTAACATAATCTTTTATATGAACTAAAGTAGCTATAAATTAATCAAGAATGGAGCAGCCTTTTTTAACTTTACACATTTAGAAGAGTAAGATCCTACTATTCAGGTTTGTTGGTAGCACGAAAAGTTAGTTCTAGTATCTTTACTATTGCCAAAGTAGATAGAAAAATGGTGCAATATTTCAAATGTCGAACTTATAGAATGAAATTGAAGAGCAGCATGAACCTGTGTACGAGTTTTATCATACTTCTCTCCTATTTCAGTAATCTTGTTCAGTAAAGGTTGGAGCTGCAACAAAAATACACAGTTGAGGAAGTAAGTAATGTGGGTGTAAGATATCAGATCTGAATATATCAGAAGAGCACTACCCTTGTTAGGAATTCAGGAGTATAAATTCTGCCTCGAGGCCCACTTGGTGGATTATCAGGAGTGTACTTTCCACTTAGAGCACCTGTTCAAGACAAGGATGTTGCATAATTTCATTAGATGGAGTTGGAATATATTAGATAAGAACCAGAAAACCAGTTTAAGGTAAGAATGTTTGGCATGAAGTATAAAGCATTTCACTGAATGGAGTTTGAATGTTATTACTGATATGGTTTTTATCTGATCTATTATGCCTTTCAAGTATTGTTTTGAAAGTAGGTTAACTCTTTCTAGTTTCAGTGTTTGCATGAGTTTGTTAAAAATACTAGAGTTTTAAAATTCACAACTACTACTATTACATTGAGCACATTTTCATTCATCTCCACAGAAGCTTTCTACTTATAATTTCTCAACCGGTGTCTAAGGACATTGATTAGCATTTGCCATAATTATAACAATAATAATAATAATAATAATAATCATTCATGCAAAAGATAGGCCAAGATGACAAAATCCTGGAAGAGGAGGTATCAAAAGATCAAGTGCCTATGTTTCATGTCAGAGGTTTCCTGTCTCAAATATCAGTAAACCAAATTCTGTGCCATGTTCAAGTAACTAAACTTTAATAAGCAAGATTATAATTCATAAAAAATACTTTTCTTATGCCTATGTGGTTATGGCAGATATATTTAATGCAAAATTGAAAGAATATTATAAAAAATATATAGTAAAACATATAAACAATGAAAAGGAGTTCACCTTGAGCAATTGGTGAATAAGCAATTATTGTAATCCCAAGTTCATCACAGGCAGACTTTACACCATTTTCTTCAGGGGCACGGTATATGAGGCTGTAGTTTACTTGGTTTGAAGCTAATGGAATACCTCTCTTCTTCAGCTTCTCATAAGCCTCACGGAGTCTCTTTTCTAATCAAATAACACTGTATTTTCAGAGACTCTGCTGAAAATATTGTGTATACCAACAGTAACAGTGGCAGGCTTGAACAAAAATAGTAAAACTCTCCAACCAATTATCAGATTCTCTATACATTCCTCCTTTGATACGCCTTAATAATCATCAATGTAACTAAGTGCTTACTAACAAAGTGAAATGCTAGAAATACACTTTCAAACATCTTCTTTTGTATACACAATCTTCTTTTGTATACACAATCTTTCAAACATCCCTGAGACCCCCACAAATTTCTGTGATCTACAATACATTCTAGGTAATTATTTATATTATATCTAACATTCATCCTACCACATTAAGATGTCATAGGTTAAGAGATTTCCCATTTTACAGTAGAAGTGTCAAATGATTTTGCATAATATTGAAGACTTCCACACATATAAAAGTCATAAAGATTTACCATTATAGTTTGAAACTCCAACAGCCTTCACTAGTCCCTTTTCAACAGCATCTCCTAGACCATCAATATACCCTGAAAGGTAAAATAATTGAGGAACTAACATTCTCTTAATCTGATCATAAGTAAAGATACATACGATTCCAAAAGTCTTTTTAAATGAATGGTTCAATGAAAAAAATTTGATACACTGTGAACCTTCATTTCCCCAAACTCCAGGCCTGAAAAGCAGGAAATATATTATCAACAAAGAATTTTGGATAAAAACTAATAGAGGATATTACATTTATACTCTTGAGATTTTTCAAATTACAAAGACCCGAGTTCTTTTAAAATTTTATACAAACTTCTCCTATGTTTTAAGAACATTACTTTTGCCACACTTTTTTTACATTACACATGCACCTTAAGTTGTAAAAACATTACAGCTACACATCCTTATAAGGAAGAACATGTAATGATGAAAATAATAGGGAGTGTAAGTGTAATTTGAAAAAATCTCAATGAATGTCGTTGTAATATACTCAAATTAATATCATTAGACAGGCTTATAAAATACTGACCAATGAAGCTGATAAAGATCTACTGAAGTCATTCCTAATCGACAAAGGGAATCTTTAAGAGCCTTGAGGACACTTTCACGGCCGAATCTCCATGGCAGTGCAGCAAACTTGGTTGCAACAGCAACCTCAACATCTGGATCCTTTTGTTTTCTTTCCTTAATATATCTTTAGATAACAAACATATGAAACCACCAATGTGAACTTTTGATAATTGCAAACTGCTTATGACAATCATGTAAGCTCATTCATACCTTCCAAGAAGAACCTCAGAGCTTACGGCTCCTAAAGCAAGCTGACAAGAAGAACACCTTTGGTGAATTTAGACTCATCAAAGAATTCTAGAAAAATGAACACTCACCCCAGAGCCATAGACTTCAGCAGTGTCGAAAAAGGTTATGCCTCCATCAATACTTGAATTGAAAGCATCTCTAGCAGCCTTCTCATTCCTGTCTACAATCACCACATAGCCATTCTAATCTAACTTTGTTCATTTAAAAACCTATTTCAGTCCATTCAACTCAAAACACCATACATATTATCTGATAGAAAAGGCCACTTCATGTTGTCTCAAATCTGCAACTTTTATATAGTATTGTATAGCACCAAAGGACATCTTGAGTAAAAATTCTAAAGAAACTTTTAAGACAAAAAACAAATAAAATTCCAACAGAAACACAAACAAGTAAAAGCTTTGTAATAAAATCAGTTCCCAAGATTAACTAAAAAGTTTGTTACATTAACTACCCATAGTATTAAACTTAATTTGGAAAATCTGTATTTCCATCTATTGAATAATAGTGATGCAATACACATCTTGACCTTTCCAACAGTAGAGCTATTGATAAATAGCCAAATATATGAGGGAACACACCTTCAAAATTTAGCTAATAAGAGGGAGAACCAAACACTTAAATATCCCACCAAGCATCCCATAGTAATCGATATGGAACATGGGCACCCATAATTATCACCCTCTTTATCCTTTTTTACTTATTTTCTTCACTTTCAGTTTGTCAGCAGCATATAAAACTCCAATGGTAGATATAAGCTCAACACAAAGTAACAGACATTGATTACAAGCAACTAATTTGGTATTATCAGTCTCAGCATTAAAGAAATTGGACAAGGGTGTTTTCTGAACTGAAATGCTTCATTTTTCGGCTCCACTTGTTTTGGGTTAGACTCAATATTATTTATATCTTGAACTATGAAATCATGTGTTTGAATTCTTTACAGGTCAATTATTACTTTCACATTCACTTCTCTCCAAGTTTTGCTTTGGTACTTATTGCTTATCACCAAGACCTTAATGATACAAACACTTGCTATAACACCAGTATGTTTTCAAGAAAGTGAGCTTCCACAATCCTTATCACTCTCACAAGCCAATTGTACCAAAGTAGCCTACATATAAATGCAGATAAACGTGAAAAATATTACAATAACATCATTAACATGGGATTCCAATTCTTTCCCATCACACCTCCTTATTAGACAACTTCCGAAGATTATGGTACAGAAGCTATACACCTAAAACTGGTTTCAGACATCAAATAATGTGAAACTCTCAGGTTACAACCAACAAAGAAAGCAACAATCCTCAAATTGCTGTCAACTTCCCCACCCCCCACCAAATGGATAGGAGTTGTTGCATATTCCAACAATTACATGATTATGCTTCAAAATCAGTTGACAATTTAACTCCAACATTGAAAGCTATTTTCTTTACATGTGCAACTCACAGCCTCCATCATTGACCATTAATAGAGATAAAAAAAGGCTTAAATATTTTCCTAAAAATACCACAATGATTTTAATGTCTCTGTAATGACTGTGAATAAAATTTCAGAATATTAATCAATAAGAAATTATAATAAATACCACTTTCAAGATCATTATCTCAAAAAGTCAACAACATTTTCATAGCCCTTACATTTGATGTTAATACTTTTTTCTCTTTGTCAAGGGAATATAACTTGGTTGACTAAGTGGTTGCAAACTCTTGTATATATGTTCACTTCTCACATATTAAAATAAATCCTCTTTAATCTTTTAAATAATACCATTTTGTTAGATATAAAGATTCAAAAAGCATAAAATTTTATCAGAGATTAAAACTAAAATTTGTGATATTTTCAAGAAAGAAACCACACAAACCCCCGAAAGTAAAAAGAAAAAGTCAAAAAAGGAAACTTACCATTCCATTCCAAATCGTTCCAGAAAGTTCTATCACCCCAAGACCAAGCTCCAATTCCTAACCTTGTGACCTTCAAATCAGAGTTACCCAAATTCACCTTCTCCTCCACTACTGAATTAAGAGTAGAAGAACCCTCTGAAGCAGCAGCAGCAGCTCTTATTCTGTGAACTCTTGAGTGACACATCACAGAAAAACAACCACTGCTAATATGAAGGGCCATGGGAACAAAAAACCAGTTCAAGTCCAAAAATGGGTCTTTGGCTATGAAATTAAAAACCCAAAATATTTTATCTTTTATTGATGTTCAAAAGGACACAACTTTTAACACACGATTTCAATAAATATGATACGAGAGTGACAACTAGGAATCTAAACGTTCATTGGAAATTGACGGGGAAAAAACCACAATTACGTGCAGAAAATAAGAAAATTTTGCAACACTCTGTTGAAATGAAATGAAGAAAGTGAAAAATTGAGAATTGTGGTTTGTAGAAGAATGGTGGGGATGAAATGATACACGTCAATGCAATCCATTGGATGCAGAACCGTTGAAGTGATCACTTGTGGACCCACTGTGATATTTTATACTTTCAATTCTCAGAATTGTAACTGGTGCACGCCTATTTAGTCTTTCTTTTTTTATTTCCCTTAAACTAAAACAAAAAATATAGAATAATAAATACTTTTGTTTATTTTAACTGGTTTTTGCTTTTAATATAAAATTTAGAGTAAACAGTGTTGTAAAAGTATGAAAGTTCGTACCGCTCATTAGCAACAAACTATCATATAATAAATTATTGATTTTGTAAGTTATTTTAAAAATTTTGTAATAATAATTTCTAATCGACAGTGTAGAATTTGTTACAACACAGAGAAATTAAAGTTTAATCTTTTGCCTCGACACGAGAGATTTCAATACTTTTAAAAACTTAAAATATTTAGTAATTAAATTATTTGTAATTGAGTTTTTTTTTCTCTTAAATAATTAGTTTGGATGAACTAATTAAGATGTCTTAGATTTTATTTTTTTTTATTTGAATAAAATAATTTAATTTCTATACTATGATGAATTTAATTTTATTTTTGAGTCTAACTTAACTTATCTCGAACATTCAATTCGATACAACTTGTCTTGATTTTTGGTTCAAATCGACTCGAGCCAATTTGACCTCAGCTGGGTCAACTTGGACCGATTTGAATCAATCCAACATCGACACAATTTGAATCAATTCGATTTCAATCGGTTTGAACCGATTCAGTCTGAGTTGATTTGACTCAACCTTTGACTAGGGTAGATTGGTTTAAACCTTATGTCTAAGCCAACTCAACTCGACCTTCGACCTGGATAAACCTGGCTCGACCTCCATCCAAGGCTGACTCAGCTAAAAAACATCTCATCTGGACATTCGGTTATGGTCGACTCGACTTGAACTTCGTCCCAGACCGACTTGGCTCGACCTGTGACACAAGCTGACTAGACTCCACCTTCGGTCACCAACTCGGCTTAGAGCCATCTCGTCACAACCTTCAACCAAGGCCAACTTGGCTCGACCTTTGGTGCGAGCTGTCTTGAATGTCCTTTGGCCTGAGTTGACTTAGCTCGACCTTCGGTTTGGGCCAACTTGGTTGACCTACAACTCGAGCCTACTCGGCTCAACCTAGGGCCAACCACGACTACTCGGCTCGACCTTTGGTTCAAACCAATTTGACTTGACCTTCGGCCTGACTCAGGTCGACTTGGCTCAACCTCCTGGATCGACCTAACTCGACCTTCGACCAAGGTTGACTAAGCTTAGAGCCATCTCGTCTTGACCATTGCCCAAGGTCGACTCGGCTCGACTTGAGACCCAAACTGACTCGGCTTGACCTTCGTTCGGGTCGAGTCAAATTGACCTTCGTCTTGGACCGACTCGGCTCGACCTTTGGGCGGACCGACTCAACTTGTCCTTCAACCCGAACTGACTTGTCTTGACCTTCTACCCGACTCAACTCTTTGGACCCATGAAATTTTTTGTCTTAACCAATGAACAATTCCCCAACTTGAAGTGTTTCAATTTCCTTCTTTTTTTCTGTGAATTTCAAATTCTACCATTTTAATTATTTGAAATACCTTCTTAAAATTTCTCACTTTAATTTCCTCGTCAAAACATGTCAATTTCCTTGAAAAAAATTCAAAATCTCAAATAAATGAATTACTCTATTAAATTGCATCATCCAATCACACTATAAATTTTATTATCGTTTTTCTATAATAAGTGTATAACATATTTAAAAACTAAATATAATTATATATTTAATTATAATATAATAATAATCAATAGTATTTTAAACTTTTAAACCAATCAATAATTAATGTTTTTTATAAAAGTGAGTAGATAAAAAGTAAAATAATGTATTAGAAAGTCGCAATGCTTCATACATATAAGAAAGAGATTTTCAAAACGGATAGAAGCTTGTATACTTTTAAAAAAAACATGTGTCTATTCATAAAAACGAGTGTATGAGTTATATTTTTTTCATTGGTTTTAACTTTTTTTTATGAAGAATGTGTTTTTATTTATGGAAAGGATACATGTGTGCATGATTTGTAACCTTTTTTGTTAAAAGTGATGCCTTTTTTCTTTTTACTGAAGTCATCAAAAGGCCATTAAAGGATATCAAAATTTATTGTAATTAAATAAGGTGAATGGAATAATTGAAAAAAATAAAGGAGAGAATAATGACAAGAACAAAGGCAATGAATAAGAATATACAAAATATTGTGAATTAGGTTGTTGAATAGCGAAATGTTTCTTTTTCTTTTTCAATTATTTGGCTTATATTAATTATAATTCAATTGATTTTTCAATTCCTTCATTTGTAAGTAGAGATGACAAATAAACTCGTCCCCGTTCGTATTGTCCGAACCCGTCTCCGTTTTGACGGGGAATCCCCGATTTTTTCAATTGGGTATCGGGATGGGGATGGGGATGAATATATCCCCGCCATAATACCCGTCCCCGCCATATATTCATCCTCGTTTAAATTATTAAAATATTCACAATTAATTAAGTAATCCTATATATATATATATATATATATATATATATATTCTATTTCTTATTTCTTCTAAATATTTGGTTTGTCATGAAACTCATTCATATCTCCAATTTATTTTTTTATCTTATCATAACCTTTATGTA